>Ga0209062_1000171_pt1 | contig 244748 bp, 221 predicted proteins | sample Coa_R2_2_FD_187158 | JGI IMG/M metagenome (GOLD analysis project Ga0209062, IMG submission 187158) | Surface soil microbial communities from Centralia Pennsylvania, which are recovering from an underground coalmine fire - Coalmine... | ecosystem: Environmental > Terrestrial > Soil >... | reverse complement strand
GAAGGTATTGGAAACCAAACACCGCATGCTGCGCCGACTGGCTCGCCAGCTCGGACAGCAAATCGTCCCCAATCCGGCCGCCGTCGTCTAACAGGCCGCCGTCGTCTGACAGCGTGTTCATGGAGAGGATGTTATTTTAGTTCCCCGCCGCCGGATAGACGGCGCGCACGCGCGCGAGCAAATCGGGCGAAAGGTTGCTGACCTCGGCTACCAGCTTCTGCACCTCCTCGCCGGTCATCGGCGCCACGCCGAGCCGCGCGGTCGCAGCTTCAGCCAGGAATTCCGGATCCTGCATGGTCGCATCGAAAGCGCGGCGCAGCACCGCCACCCGATCGGCCGGCACGCCAGGGCTGGTGAAGAAAGCGGTGCCTACCTCGCTTGCATTCATGATGGCGGAAAGCACCGCACGTTCCTCATCATTGCGCGCAAGCTCGACCGCCGTCGGAATATCCGCCAGCTCCGGATCGCGCTTGAGCGCGAACTGCACGATGATGTTCACTGTCTTGTCGCGGATCCAGTCAGGCTTGGCCACCTTTACGGCCGACCAGGCGGTCGAATGACCCTCCACCTCGCCGCGTTCCATGGCTAGCATCGCTTCGTTGGAGCCGCGATAGCCCATCACCAGCTTGAACTTGGTGCCGATCACATTGTTCAGCACCGTCGGATAGATCGAGACGGTCGAGCCGGCGCCGGTACCTGAGAGCGTCGCGGCGATCCGCTGCGCGTCAGCGATGCTCCTCACATTCGAAGTGTGCCACATCATCACGATATTGATGAGCGAATCTACGCGTCCAAGCCAGTTGAGCTCGGCGGTCTTGAAGTGCACGCCCTGCGAGCCCAGACGCTCGTCGAGTGCGAGCGTCGGTGCCCCGAGTCCGATCACCGTGCCGTCGCGCGGCAGCGTGTTGTAGATGCGGTTGACGGCGAGGAAGCTGCCGGCGCCCGGCGCGTTGCGCGGCACCACCGCGGGCGATCCGGGAATGTGCTTGCCAAGATGGCTGGCGACGAGCCGCCCGTAGGCATCATTGCTGCCGCCGGTCGGATAACCGATCTCGAAGTCGACCGTCTTGCCCTTGTAGAACTGCTCCACCGTCTGCGCCGTGGCCTCGCCCGCCGATAACAGGATAAGCACGCCGCCAAGGACAAAGAGGCGCAGCACAGCCTGCATGGGGTATCCTCCGAACATCCTGCTCGCGCGGCGCGCCGCCGTGACGCCCGCTCCCTCAATAGCGTGCAATGCGACCACGCGGAAGGCGCCGACGCCCACGAGCGCCTGCTCGGGACCGATCGCCGCCGCGGACGGGACGCAATCATCCCTTGGGGCAATCATCCCTTAAGCATGTCTCTTCAAGCCTTTTGCCCGCACCGTCGTGGAACTCGTAAGGTCCCGGCATCCGCGGCCGCATCGGGCGCAATGGGGGCCCGGAATAAGGGCACCACAACGAGGATCAGATGAACTTCGGAAAACGACCCCCACCTCTGTCCGAGGAAGAACGCGCTGCGCTCGAGCAGTGCCCGGTCTGCCGCGGCGTCGGCGCCGTCCGCGGACGCGGGCAGCGCAAAGTCTGCCCCGTTTGCAAGGGGAGCGGCAAGCGCCAGGAAATGGCCCCATCGCCCGCCAGCCAGCCGGTTCCGCAGCCGGCGTAACCCTTTTGTATTCGCGTCCCACGCTCCCTATATGAGGAGCATCGCGGCGCCGCGGCAAAGCGTCGCGCGGCAACCGCGGCCGATCAGGCGATTGTTTGGAAGTGTCATTCGTGGCGATCATTCCGATATCGACAGTGCATGAACACGGCGATCGATGAGCTGATGATGCGCTCCCCCGAGCCGACCAGTGTCGTCGAAGCTGCGCACGTTCCGGTTTCGGTGCTGCTCCAGGAGCTGCTCGACGACGCGCCGGTCGATCAGTTCACCCTCGATTGGCTGATCGGGAGCCTGCCGGAACGATCGTTCGGCATTCTCATGCTCATCCTCGGGGTAGTCGCCATGGTGCCGGTCGGCTCGATGATCCCGGGCCTGATGCTCGCGGTCCTGGCGGTCCAGATGACGGTCGGGCGCACGGGTCCTGTCTTCCCGCGCCGCGTCGCCCTGCATCCCCTGCCGACGCGTCAGCTCGTGCGCATGGGGCGCTATCCGATCCGGGCGCTGACCTATCTGGAACGCTTCATCCGGCCGCGGTGGCCGGCGCTGTTCTTGGGCAGCCGGCAGAGCATCGGGGTCGTGGTGCTGCTGCTCACCTTCATCGTCATGCTGGCCCCGGTGCCGCTCAGCAACGTGCCGCCCGCTGCCGCCATCGCCCTCATCTCGCTCGCCTCGATCGAGGAGGATGGCGCCCTACTGGCGGTCGGATTGGTGTTCGCGCTCGTGCTCTTGGGCCTCGCCTTCGCGGCCATCTGGGGCGCAGTTGCGACCACGGCCTTGCTCGGCTAGCGCATGTTCCCGAAAAAGGCTGCACTTGCGAAAGCAAGGGTGGATACGGGTGTCCGACATGGACACGTGCCAATGCTAAATTGTAGTAAAAGTCACACTCCACGTTGAAAATATTCGGCCAACCCCGTACGGGAAGCGGCGCGCGCGAGTTCTACTGCCATGGTGGCCACAAGCGCTTCGCCAAAGGGGGCTTCGGATGCTGTCGGTCCTGATCAATGTCCTGATTGACGTCGTCGTCGGTGCGATTTGTCTCTATCTCATCGACAGGTTCGTGCGCGACAAGCGGCTGGCAAACCTGCTCAAGATCCTGGTCGTGCTGATCATCGCGCTGGCAGTCCTGCGCGTCCTTTTGCCGTTCTTAGGCCTGGGCGGCCTGCTGTAGGTTCAGCCGCACAATGGCGAGTGCCGATCGCCCGACGACAATCTACTTCGCGCCATCCTTGGCCAGCGTAGCGATCGCTTCCTGCACCGTGGTCATGAATTGGGCGGGGAAGATGATCGTCGAGTTCTTCTCGACCGAGATTTCCGCCATGGTCTGTAGAGTGCGCAGCTGCAGCGCCACAGGGTGCTGTGCAATGATATCGGCGGCCTCCCCGAGCTTCACCGACGCCTGATACTCGCCTTCGGCCGCCACGATCTTGGCCCGCCGCTCGCGTTCTGCCTCGGCCTCCCTGGCCATGGCGCGCTGCATATTGTCCGGCAGCATGATGTCCTTGATCTCGACAGTCGTGACCTCGGCCCCCCACGGCACGGTGTGCTGGTCGATCACGTCCTTGATCTGCTCATTGACGGCAGACGTGTCCGACAGAAGCTGATCTAGACTGAAGCGGCCGACCACGTTGCGCACGGTGGTCTGGCTGATCTGGCCGATCGCGTTGTAGACGTTCTCGATGGCGATCACCGAACGGTCCGGCTTGGTGACGTGGTAGTAGGCGACGGCCGCAATATCGATCGAGACGTTGTCCTTGGTGATGATCTTCTGGGAAGGAATCTGCATGGTGACGATCCGCATCGACACCCGCACCATCTGTTGAAACGGCACGAAAACAAAGGTGAGCCCGGGCTCCCTCACACCGGTGAACTTTCCGAGCGAAAACACCACGCCGCGCTCGTACTGGCGCAGGACACGCAAAGATGCAAAGGCATAGAGGAGAATAGCGGCGACGATGATATACACCATGGCGCTCGACTATCGCATGAACGAAAGCTGCGGTCGAGGTTCGCCCGACCAAGACAGCTCACCAACTCAGCTCGCTTGCCCCGGCTGGTCCCCATCTTCGGCAAGCTTGGAACGATCCAAAGTTGGCGATGCATCGCGCGCGCAGCATGGCCAAGCCTGCGTCGCATCGCTCGAGCGTGCGGCGCTGGACCGCAGCCCGGACAAGCAGGAGAAGGAATGACTGCCCGCGCGGCCCGTCTTATCCCAGTTGCAGACGTGCTATAATTGCGTCTCCGGCAGCAGCCTGCCGACCCGGATAGAGGCGAAGCGTTCCGCATCCTCGGCCGACAAATCCAGCTCCACGATCACCGCATAGTCGAACGTCTTGGGCAGCCGGTCGGGCGCCTCGACCTGCATCCGGCAGTGCGCCGGGAGGCATGAGCGCGCCTCCTCGAGCGACAGATAGAGCGGCGGCATCTCGCCCCTGGCGAGTATCTCGCTCACTTGCGTCGCCAGCGCTTGGCGGAATTGCTCCCGCGCCGGCCACATCTGCACATCGCGCCCCTCGCAAGCCGGATACTCGGCGGAGCGCACCGCGAACATGCCGTCGCGTAGGCGCACCACGTGTCCGATCGAATAATGGGCCATCCACCGCCCCTTCGTCTCGACCTCGTTAGCCGCAAGCGTCAGCTTATACGGAAATTCCGAAGCGCGCACCCCTGCGGCACGAGAGCGAATTTCGAGCTCGGTTTTCGCTCAGCACAATCATCCGAAGATGGAAGGAGGATAGCCGCAAAGTTTCGCGCAAACCGAGCAATACGTGAAGTATATCGGATGCCGCCGATTGGTTATCCGGCGTTTACGCGATTGATCGGAAATCAGCCGTTATTGATCGTAGCCTTCTGCCGGTTTGTGCGCTGCTCCAGCATTGTTGATCCGACTTCTTGATCCCGACCAGCTAAAAGTTTTTTTAGGGCATTGTCTGATCGGCACAGCAAACCAGATTTCACTTGAAGTGCTCCGGTTATCGGAGCGCTGCGAGCGAACAACCGCAGGGGCGCGTGCGTTGAATCAATCGTGCATCCCGATGCGCAGGTTACAAAATGGTTAGATTTCGGCGGCGGACATGGATATGGACCGGCAGTGTGGCTGTCCTTGTCGCAGTCGCCATGACCGCGTTCTTTCGGCACGAGCGGCCGCCGGCCAAGGCGCCTAGGCCTGCCGCTGCGGTCCCCGTAACGGTCGCGACCGCCGCACAAGAGAATGTTCCGATCTATCTTTCCGCACTCGGCACCGTGCAGGCCTGGAACACGATCTCGGTGCATACACAGGTGGATGGCACGCTGGACGCGGTCAACTTCACGCAAGGCCAGGAGGTGCACAAAGGCGACGTGCTGGCGCGCATAGATCCGCGGGCCCTGCAGGCGACGCTGGACCAGGCGATCGCCAAGAAAGGCGAGGATCAGGCGCAGCTCGTCGACTACCAGAAGGACTTGGCGCGGTTCAAGAACCTGGCCAGCAAGAGCTTCGAGACGCAGCAGAACGTCGATGCACAGCAGGCTAAAGTCGACGCTGAGCAGGCGACCATCCAGGCCGACCAGGCGGCGATCGAGAGCGCCCAGACCCAGCTCTCCTACGCCACCATCACCTCGCCGATTGACGGTGTAACCGGATTCCGCCAGGTGGACGCCGGCAATATCGTCCACACCACCGACCCCAATCCGCTCACCGTCATCACGCAGATCAAGCCGGTGCAGGTGACCTTCACTCTGCCGCAGGCGAACTTGGCCGAGGTGCGCGAAGCCATGCTGCGCGGAAAGGTCACGGTCCTCGCCTATGACCAGGACGATAAGACGGAGCTGGCGCAAGGCCAGCTCATGCTGATCAACAACCAGATCGACCAGACCACGAGCACCATCAGCCTCAAAGCGAGCTTTCCCAACCAGGACGAAAGGTTGTGGCCGGGCGAGTTCCTGCGCGTCCGCGTCGAGGTCGCCGTGCGCAATGATGCCATCACGATTCCATCGGTGGCGGTGCAGCGTGGCCCGGAGGGGCCCTACACCTGGGTGATCAAGCCCGACAACACCGCCGACCAGCGCAGCATCGAGACGACGCCGGTCAATGCCGACACCGCCCTCGTCGACAAGGGTGTGAGCGCGGGTGAGAAGGTTGTGGTGGACGGGCAATACCGGCTGGAAGCGGGCGCACACGTGCAGGCAAAGCCCGCGGCGCCGACTCGCTCCGCGAGCGCCGAACCATGAACTTTTCCGAGATCTTCATCCGCCGGCCGATTGCGACATCGTTGTTGATGGCGGCGCTCGCACTGATCGGCGTCGCCGCCTACCCGCTGTTGCCGGTGGCCGCGCTGCCGCAGGTTGACTTTCCGACTATCCAGGTGAACGCGCAGCTGAACGGCGCGAACGCCGAGACCATGGCGGCAACGGTCGCAACTCCGCTCGAGGAGCAGTTTGGCCAGATCGCCGGCGTCACGCAATTGACCTCGGTGAGCGCGCTCGGCACCACCGTGATCACGCTGCAGTTCGATCTCGATCGCAACATCGATGCAGCGGCGCAGGATGTCCAGGCGGCGATCACCGCGGCCGGGAAGACGCTGCCGCAGAACCTGACCACGCCACCCTCCTACCGGAAAGTGAACCCGGCTGATACGCCGATCCTGATCCTATCCGCGCATTCCGATACCTTGCCGCTGACCTCGGTCAGCGACTTTGCCCAGAACGTGATCGCTCAGCAAATATCGCAGATCTCCGGCGTTTCGCTGGTCAGAATCGGCGGCCAGCAGACGCCGGCCATTCGCGTGCAAGTCGATCCGGCCAAGCTGCAGGCCCGCGGCCTGACGCTCGAAGACGTGCGCTCGGTGCTCGCAACCGCCACCACGGACGCCCCCAAGGGCGCGGTGAACGGCACAGAGCAGACCTTCACAATCCAGACCAACGACCAGCTCACGACGCCGGAGCCCTATGACGACGTGATCATCGCCTATCGCAATGGCGCCCCCATCCGCGTTCGCGACATCGGCCACGCCGTGACCGGCCCGCAGGACAACACCCAGCTCGCGCTCGCAGGCGTCAAGCCTAGCACGCCCGCAGGCGCGGCCGCCGAGATCAAGCCGAATGCGCTGATCATGATCTACAAGCAGCCCGGCGCCAACGTCATCTCGACCGTGGAAGCGGTCGATGCCGCCATGCCGCGGCTTGCCACCATCGCCCCGCAGGGCCTGAAGCTCGACACCATTGCCGACCGCACGCAGACCATTCGCGCCTCGGTCAACGACGTGGAGTTCACGTTGGCCCTGACGGTCGCCCTGGTGGTGATGGTGATCTTGCTGTTCTTGCGCGACCTTTCCGCCACGCTGGTGCCGAGCGTTACCGTGCCGCTGGCGCTCCTCGGCTCGACCGCCGTGATGTATTTCCTCGGCTTCAGCCTGGACAATCTTTCATTAATGGCGCTCACGATCTCGGTAGGCTTCGTAGTCGATGACGCTATCGTGGTGGTCGAGAACATCTATCGGCACCTCGAAGGCGGTGCCTCGCCCCTGCAGGCGGCCTTGCAGGGCTCGCGCGAGATCGGGTTCACTGTGCTGTCCATCAGCATCTCGCTGGTCGCCGTCTTCATTCCGCTTCTGCTGATGAGCGGCGTCATCGGACGATTGTTCCGCGAGTTCGCCCTCACCGTCACAGCCGCCATCGCGGTCTCGGTGCTGGTGTCGCTGACGTTGACCCCGATGCTCTGCTCCCGCTTCCTGCGGGGGCGACCGGCGCATCAGCACGGGCGTGTGTATCGCGTGATCGAAGCGGGTTTCGAGGCGATGCAAGCCGGCTATCGTCGCGGGCTCGAGGCGGTGCTGCGGCACCAGTTCATCACCCTGATGGTCTTCTTCGCCACGATCGCGACGACCGCGGCCTTGTTCGTGAGCATCCCCAAAGGCTTCTTCCCCTCGCAGGATACGGGCGTGCTCCGCGGCATCGCCTATGCGCCACAGGACGTATCGCCGGACCGGATGCGCCGCATCCAGGATCAACTCGCCCAGGTCGTCGCCCGCGACCCGGATGTCACGGCATTCGGATCCTTCTTCGGCAACGGCAACGGCAATACGCTCAACACGGCGCGCTTCTTTATCACGCTCAAGCCGCGCGACGAGCGCAACGCGACCGCACAACAGATCATCGGCAGGCTGCGGCCGCAGCTGGCGAAGGTCGAGGGAGCCAACCTCTTCTTGCAGGCCGCGCAGGACATCACCGTCGGCGGGCGCATCTCCGCCGGCGAGTATCAATATACGTTGCAGGATCCCAACCCCAGCGAGCTCAACACGTGGTCGGCGCGGATGCTTACGAAGCTCCGGACGCTGCCCGAGATCGCCGACGTGTCGACCGACGCGCAGGGCAACGCGCCATTGCTCACCGTCACCATCAACCGGGACGCCGCCGCGCGCTTTGGCATCCATCCGGAGCAGATCGATGCGACGCTGAACGATGCCTTCGGGCAGGCGACCGTCACCCAGTATTTCACCAATGTCAGCTCGTATTTCGTGATCCTGGAATTGCTTCCTCAGCTGCAGACGGATCCCGCTTCGCTAAACCAGCTCTATGTCAAATCGCCGACCACCGGCCAGCTGGTGCCGCTCTCGACATTGGTGACGTTCGACACCAATCACGCCGGTCCGCTGTCCGTGTCGCATCAGTCGCAGTTCCCGGCCGTGACGCTCTCGTTCAATCTCAGGCCCGGCGTCTCACTCGGACAGGCGGTCGACGCGATCCAGCGGGCGACGAACGAGATTGGCCTGCCGAGCTCGATCATCACCAGCTTCCAGGGCAACGCGCAGGCCTTCCAGGCCTCGCTATCGAGCGAGCCGCTCTTGATCCTGGCGGCGCTGCTGGTCGTGTACGTGATCCTTGGCGTGCTCTATGAGAGCTATGTCCACCCATTGACAATCCTGTCGACCCTTCCCTCGGCCGGCGCTGGAGCGCTTGCCGCCCTTTGGGTCGGCGGCTTCGACCTGTCGGTGATCGGCATCATCGGCATCATCTTGTTGATCGGCATCGTCAAGAAGAATGGCATCCTGCTGGTCGACTTCGCGATCACGCGCGAGCGCGAGGGCCATGCGCCGCTCGATGCCATTCGCGAGGCGTGCCTGTTGCGCTTCCGCCCGATCATGATGACCACCATGGCGGCAATGCTCGCCGGCCTGCCCCTGATGCTGGGGACGGGCTCGGGCTCGGAGCTGCGCCAACCGCTCGGCTACGCGATGGTCGGCGGCCTCCTGGTGAGCCAGGCGCTCACCCTGTTCACCACCCCGGTGGTCTATCTCTATCTCGATCGCCTGCAGCAGTGGCTGATGGGCAAGGTGGCGCATGCGCCGCGCGAGCGCCTCCTGGCGGCCGCGGAGTGAGGCGGGCTGGCCTCGCCGCCCGCGTAATTCACCCCCGGATCATTCGGCCTTGAGGCCGGCGAATTTGACCACCTTGGCCCATTTGTCGGTCTCCTCGGCGATGAGCCTGCCGAAGTCGGCAGACGAGAGCGGCAGCGCGGTGTCGCCCAGCTCGGCAAATCGCGCCGTGAGCATTGGATCGGCAAGCCCCGCAGTGACGGCTTGGTTGAGCCGCTCGATGGTCGCGGCAGGCGTGCCTCTCGGCGCCCCCAGGCCCAACCAACCATTCGCCTCGTAGCCCGGGACAAACTCGGCGACGGTCGGGACATCGGGCAGCACATCCAGCCGCCTCGCCGTGGTCACCGCGAGCGCGCGAAGCTCTCCTGCCCGGATATGTTCAAGTGAAGCTGGAACGCTCGCGAACAGCATTTGATTCTGCCCGCCGAGGAGGTCCGCCAGCGCAGGCGCTTCGCCGCGATACGGCACATGCAGCAGCTTGACGCCGGCCAAGAGCATGAACAGCTCGCCCGCCACATGCGCGGGCGTACCATTGCCGGCGGAGCCCATCGTGATCTTGCCGGGATTTGCCTTGGCGTAGGCGATGAGCTCGGGAACCGATCCGGCTGCGACTGACGGATGCAGCGCAAGTATAAAAGGTGCCTGAACGACGCCGGCGACCGGTGCGATGTCGCGAATGAAGTCGAAGTTGAGCTTGGCATAGAGCGATGCATTGACGGCGTTCGCCAAGGTGATCCATAGCAGCGAGTAACCGTCCGGCGCTGCATGCGCGACCGCTTCGGTGCCGATGTTTGTCCCGGCACCCGGCCGGTTGTCGATCACGAATTGCTGGCCAAGGCGCTGCGAGAGCCACTGCCCGAGCAAGCGGGCGATGATGTCCGCCCCTCCACCGGCAGGCGTGGGGACAACAATGCGCACCGGCCGCACCGGATAGGCCTGCGCCCACGCTCCACGCGAAATGGCCGGCAGCACGGCGGCGCCAGCCGCCAGGCGAAGGAAGTCTCGACGTGGAAGCTTCATGATTTGCTCGGGCGGCAACATCGACATGTTGGTGCTTGCCGGCATTTTGCCGGGCCGCACGCCTGTCGTATAGGGCGTTCAAGAACGCATGCCGATTGCAGGCCGAAAGGTCGGATCATTATCCGGCGCGCGTGGCACCACCCCATAATGATCGGACAGCATGGTGAAGGTGGCGCACCCCTCGCTCATGAGCGTGGCGAGCGCGAGACGGAGCTTTTCCTGATCGGCCTTCGACTTCGGTTTGATCGCGATCTCGATCAGCGGGGGCTGCGCATCCGGAATATCGTATTTGTCCGTCATCCGTCGGATCGCTGCAGCAATCCCGCCGTCAACCTTGCGGCAAGCGCTGCGCCATCTCCTGCTCGGTCGGCAGCCTTCCGTCCGGGGTGAGCTCGTTCACCGCATCCGGCAGATGCTGCGCAAGCCCGGAAAGCAGCTCGTCGCGCGACATTCCGGTCTGCGACATCAGCGAATTCACCTGATCGGCGCCGAGCGCCTTGCCGAGATCGCCGGGCGAGATCGCCTGATTGGGTCCGTGGCCGACCCAGGAATTGGCCGCCGCGCCCTGCCCGCCCTGCTGCAGCTGGCGGACGAGATCGCCCAAGCCGCCGCTCAGCACACTGCCAGCCGCACCGCCCCCAAGGATGCTTCCGAGCCCCCCAGCGAGGATATTGCCGAGCCCGCCGCCCCCCATGCTGCCGCCGCCAAATGCCCCACCGGTTGGCGAAGCAGGCGCGGCACCACCTTGGCCGAAGCCTTTGACCGCCTTGTAGGCGAGAAGACCAAGGATCGCCATTGTAATAGGCGACATTCCTCCGCTACCGCCCGCGCCGGGCACCGCCGCACCGCGCGGTCCGTTCTGCATGCCGTTGAGAACATCGAGCAAGCGCATTTTTACCTCCTGAAGGAATCCGTTCAGAACAAATCCCCGGGCCCAGAAAAATGATCGCACCGGGTGGTGACGGAAACAAGTCGGCGGCGGCGCTACGCGTGACCGGCCTCTCCGATTCGGCTATGTTTCGCGGACATATCGCCATGTGGGAGCTCGCGATGAGTCTTCTCTGGATCATCATCATCGGCTTCTTGGCGGGCCTCATCGCGCGTTGGCTGGCGCCCGGCCCGAATACGCCGACGGGATTTCTATTGACCACTGCACTCGGCATTGCCGGCGCCTTTGTGTCGACCTTCATCGGGCAGGCGATCGGCTGGTATCGTCCCGATCAGGGCGCAGGCTTGATCGGCGCGATCGTGGGCGCGCTGATCGTCCTGTTCGTTTGGCATCGCCTGGTCGCCAGCAACGTCATCGGCGATCCCGGTGCGGGCCCGAAGCGATAGACACGGGAGCTCAATGAGCAGCCGTAGCAGCTGAAGAGACCCGTACCCTGTCCGCCAATTGACTTTTCTGCGTTGGGTTCAGGGCATCCTCAAACGCCACGGCAAACGGGCGAATGGCGCTGATGTCATCGCTGATAGCCAGCAGCTCGTTCTCTCGCGCGTCGAGCCTTCCGAGTTGAGTGATGCGGGATTCCAGCGGACATGCCTGGTCAAGATCGCCGGCGGAGCGATAGATGGCTGCGGCAAGCTCGTAGAAGGCAACATGCTGTGTGTCAGAGAGCTGCATCTCCGACTCGATCTGCTTGACAGGAAAGCTTCGCAAATCTGTCGCCCATTCTGGGCAGAGGGATTTGGCGCTGTCTTTGGACTTGTCGTCGGAGGCTCGCGACTTGTCATCGGAAGATCGCTGCTTGGAGCGCCGGTCGGAATTGACCGGCGGAGCCACCAACGGTGTCATCGCGAACCTGACCTTTTGCTCATCATCGAGGGACTCGGAAAACGCGGCCAGTGCCGGGCGGACGCTGTTTAGGGCGTCCGCAATGAGGCGAAGCGCGGTCGCCAGAGCGTCGAGCTTTCCGCTGAGGGTCCCGGGTGTGGTGCGGGGACAAGCAGCCTCCAATTTCTCCGCGGCGCTGTTTGCCGAGCTGCGGATGCTCTCCAAAGCAGTGCGCTGGCTGTCCGTCAGAGATATGGCCTTGATGACCGCTTGCGGGCTGATCCTCTTCAGCTCGTCGGCCTGTTTGCCGCACTCTTGCAGGGTTCGACCGATCGCTGCGAAGAATGGTCCCCCTTTCTCGTGATGCTGGTCCTCATCGGCCGCGGATGCGGCGGCCGCGTGATGAGTGGAATGTGTCGCGCCGCCCGAGCACACATCGGTCAGAAGTGCGAGGAGCAGCACAGTGAGCGCAATATTGGACGTAGTGCTGAGCACTGCAGTGCGAAAGGATCGGCATTCCGACCGAACCATCGGAAATCTCCCGCCCGGCAAATTCAGGCGCCGCCGAAGTGTTCCCCGCGGAACGCTGCCGCTGGTCAAAATGATGGGAGTGCCTCGGCTCGCAACAGGCGCGCTCGAGCCCGGTACCTCACCGAGCTAAAATCGACGTGAATTGGTCAGCTCTCGGCCGCGGCAGGCGTTGATCCATAGGTGGGGCTCAACCCTGCAAAGGGGCCTAGAAACCAAGCGGAGAAGAGCTAATGTGCGACTACAGTCTTGAAAGCATCGCCAGCAGACCTGCGCGAGTCGGCGAGAAGCTGGTCATCCGTGACTTCGGCACCGGTACCCGCGGATTTTCCGGCTCGGAAGATGCGCGCGTGGCAGTTTGCCTGAGGCCAGGCACCGAGCTGTCATTTACCCAGGAAGCGAGAACCGTCAGTCTGTGGCCTTGGAGCAAAGTTGTCACTCGCCAGAAGACTGCGATCTTCCGGCAAGTCAACGAGGACCGGCCGGCAATCCACCATGATGCCTTGGAATTTGCTGACGGAGAGAGAGTGCTGCTGACCCATCTTGCGGTAGGTCAAGAGGCTGTCGTTCTCCAGTTGCCGGCAGTCCGTTCGGGTTCCACCGTGGCCGCCGACGCCAAAGAGCCGGCCACTTCGGCTTGATCCCGCTATACGCGGCTTCGAGTCCCTGGATCGGGTTGTGATCCAGTCGTCGCATGGAGGCGACGACTGGCACACAGCGTGCACGCCTCCGACCAACGGGTCTTCTGACGTCGCAGGGCGCGAAAGATCAGGGGATTGCTGTTGTTCATTGAAATACGCAATCTTGTTGTAGGTCTTTCCTGGCGGTCGAAATCTGACAGAGGCGCTCTGATTCCGCCGCCAACCTGTAAAACTTGCTTGCCTCAAGAAGGCAGGACAATAAGTTGACGGCGATCTTCTGGACACTTCTGGTTGATCAGTCGACGAGCGGGCACGCGGCCACACTTCGCCGATCTACGCTCTCATTTTGACTTCGATCAGGGTGCGGCCCCCCAACGAAAACTTAATCATCTCGCTCTCTCGCTTGTCCGCAAATGAGCTTCGCGTTGCCGTAATGCGGTCATCGCTGCGGCCTCTTGAGACCACATTGTCCGCTACGGTCCCCCGCGAACCTTGAGAATACCAACAACAAGAGGGCGAGATGACCCGATCACTCAATGTTGTCTGCAGCGTCGCGGCGGCACTTTGCGTCGGCGGCTTGGCGGCTCTCTCGGCGAGCGCGGCGACGCTGGCCGCACAGGCTACTTCCGAGCTGGTCCAAGCCACGCCCGATTGCAGCTCCGAAATCGTGCCGTCGACAGATGCAGCGCCTCCCTGCGCCGAGAACCAGGATGCGGCGGCCGATCGCGCCTATCTGGTCGAGACCGCGAGCCCCGGCTTCACCATGATGCTGCAGGGCCCCGACGTGGCGATCGGACGCTTGCACCCCGAGTTCGTGCATCGCCTCGCCGGCGCGATCCGCGAGGCCAGAGCCGCAGGCCTGGAGACGGCGGGAATCTTCTCCGCCTACCGGCCACCCGCATTCGGGGTGGGCGGTTTTTCCGACAAGTTCAACTCGCTTCATTCATATGGTCTTGCCGTCGACATGGCCGGCGTCGGCGGACCCGGTAGCGTCGAGGCCAAAACCTGGTACGAAATCGCTGCCCGGCACGGCGTCGTCTGCCCCTATGGGGTTGAGAGCCGTACCGAATGGAATCATTGTCAGCCGACTTGGCTCAAGATCATCCACACGGAAAATCCCCTCCGTGAGACCATAACGGCCGATGGCCCCGTCAACCTCGACAACATGTTCGAGGCCGGCAGTGCCGTCATCGACAGCCCGCCGGAGAATCCGAGCAATGAAGCTCACGTCGGATCGGCGGCGGCTCGAAGCGAACCTCACGACGACCACAAGACCGAGTTGGCCCGCAGCGAATGCGGAGCGGAGCCAAAGTCGGGATGCTCGACCGATAAGCACGCTGCCGCGGCGACGCGTTCGCACGCAGTCATGGTCGCACAGGGTCTGGTCCCGCACGCACACTGCCAGGAAGAGGTTCACCCGCATGGAGGCGGATGCGTAGCGTCCCGGGCCGGCCAGACCGCCGAGCGACGAGGAACGCGGGCACGCCAAGCTGCTTATAAAGGCGCGCGCGAGAGCCACCGCGCGTAATCGCCCCTTCGCCACAGGTTATGCTTCCGCAATACGGCGCCGCAATGTCTCGAGCTCCTCCCGCGCCTTCCGGAAATTCGTGACGTCGCGGCCGGAGGCGTAGATGTGTCCGTCTTCCACGGCAAACCACGATACCCAGCGATAGCGGCCATCCTTGCTCCGTACGCGGTACTCGACGTCGCGAACTTCGCGTCCCGCCGCGAGACCGGAGAGCGCCGCGCACACGCCTTCGCGGTCTTCGGGATGGACGAGCCAATCACCGCTCTTGCCCATCAGCTCATCGGTATGCGGACACATTCGCGGTCCTGGGCTCCTGCTCCTGGTAGCCGCCGGGCTGCTTCAGGCACGAGTGCCGCACCGGCGCATTGATGCGCTGGCTATCGGGCCGGACGGTCCCTTGCAGTCTGAAATCGCACCACGATCTGATCGAGGCGCAACCACTTGACCCTTGACGAGAGAGAGGGTGTCCAATGAGTCAAAGTATCGACCGCCAAGCAAGCGGCCAACAAGCTGGATTTCCGGGTGTTACCCGTAAGGTTCTCGAACGACTTTCGTTGCCCGGCGATCATCGGGAGCTTGTCGTTGTTGAGGTGACCTATCCACCCGGTGGCGTGGCTCCGTCCCACCGACATCCCGTTGGGGAGTGGTCTTCATCATCGAAGGTGTTGCCGAATCAGCTTATGGTAGCGACGCTCCACGACAGTATCGGGCAGGCGAGACCTTGCAGGATCGAGCCGATATTCCACACACCCTCTTTCGCAATTGTGACCCGGAACGTCCGCTTCGCTTCCTGACCATCTACGCGCTCGAACCGGGGCGCTCCTACACAATGCAGCCATAAGGTCAGTCGACGCCATTTTCAGGTGGTGTCTTCGCGTGTTCGCTTCGGAAGTCCGGTGACCACCCCGATCTGGTCGGGCGCTAGAAATCCGGCTTCTCCGCCTGCGGGACCGGGGCAAGCCCCTGATGGAAATAATCTTCGTGGTTTTCGGCGCAGACCATTTCGTGCAGCGGCACCTCCTCTGCGCGGTGGTCGATCCGGTAACGCTGGACTGCATTCCAAGGCATCGTGAAGGCGCCGGGATCCTCGACGTGCACGTTCACCACCATGGATTGGCCGTCCGATAGCAGGCGAAAGCGCTCCACCACATGCAGCTGCGTGGTGTGGGGGGTGCGATAATTGTCGATATAGGTCCGGTCATTGAGGCCGATCGTATCGACCACCAGGGTATCGCCGTTCTCGTAATGGCCGACCGATTCTCCGTACCATGAGGGCTTCGGATCAGAGCTGTGAGCGACGTTCAAGTAGACGTGGCGCAGCTGAAAATCCTGGCCCCAAGACATCACCACCTTATCCGGGGTCTGGATGAAGAAAATCGGATGCACCGGATAGAGCAGAAATCCCGGCGCGCCGTGCGGCCAGCAGCGTGAGCGGGCTGTGAAGCCGACCTTTCCGGCGAGCACTTCCGCGTTCGACTTTCGCATCGCTTCGACCACCCACGGCTGCAAGATCGGGTTGGTCAGGTCGGCGATCATTTCGGTTTCCTGTGCCGCGGCCTGCCTCGGCACATACGGGAAAGAATTCGGTACATAAGGATGCGTCGGATCGGAGCGCACCGGACCAGGACCGGAATCCGGTTGGATGAACTCGTCGCCGGGCGGCTTGAGCCAACCAGTGAGGCTGTCCGGAGAAAAATTGGGGACCTTGTCGGCAGCCAGAGCCGACCCGCAAGATCCGACCGCGCACGCAACCGCTATCGAGGCCGCCCAGCTTCCCCATCGCGGCCGCGCGTCGGCATCTACCATGCACTTTCGCATCAGAGCCTCCATCACGGGCGAGCTCAGCCCTTCGGCCTTCCGAACAATCACTCCACCTTGATCCCGGCGGTCCGGATCACCCTGCCCCATTTCTCGGTCTCGCCGGCGATGAGCTTGCTGAAATCGGCCGGTGAGCCGGGCAGCGGTGTGCCGCCCAGAGCGGCCAGCTGAGCCTTAATCTTGGGATCGGCCAGCGCGGCATTGATCTCGTTGTTGAGCTTGGCGACGACCTCGGCCGGCGTGTTCCTTGGCGCGCCGATGCCGAGCCACAGGCTTGTCTCATAGCCCGGCACAAAGTCGGCCAACGGCGGAACGTCCGGCAGCAAATCCAGGCGCTTGGTCGCGGTCACCCCCAACGGCAGCAACTTCCCGGCCTTGATGTACTCGATCGATGTCGGCAGATTGTCGAACATCACCTGCACCTGTCCGCCCAGGAGGTCGGTCAGGGCAGCTGGCGAGCCGCGATACGGCACGTGCACCATGTCGATGCCGGTCATCATCATGAACAGCGCGCCCGCCAGATGAGAGCTCGCTCCATTTCCCGCCGACGCCATCGTGACCTTGTGCGGGTTTGCCTTCGCGTAGGCGATGAACTCCGGCACCGTTTTGGCCGGGAACGAAGGGTTGACCTCCATCACCCCGGGCGTGCGCATCAGGCTCGCAACCGGAGCGATGTCGCGGATAAAGTTGAAGTTGAGGCTTTCGTAGAGCGTCGCATTGAGCGCGTTCGACAAGGTGACCAGAAGCAGCGTGTATCCGTCCGGCGGAGCACGCACGACCGCCTCGGTCGCCATGTTGCCGGCAGCGCCGGGTCTGCTCTCGACGACGAACGACTGGCCGAGCCGCTCCGACAGCCATTGACCGATCACGCGCGCCAGCGTGTCGCTCGTGCTGCCCGGCAAGAATGGAACGAGCACGCGGACGGGCCGCGTCGGATAGTCGATCGCGCCGGCAAAGCGGGAGGCGAGCGGCACCGCTGCGGCGCCCAGCGCAAGACCAAGCAAGCTCCGGCGCTTCACTTAAATCCCCTCGAGTTGGCTTGCCCCCACCCAAACCCTCCCGGCTCGCGGTGAGGGAAGGAGCGGAGATCAGAAATCAGGCTTGTCGGCTGTCGGAAGATGCGCATTCTTATCGGAGAACTGATTTTGCTGATAGTCGTGCTGCACATTCTCGGCGCAGACACGCTCCTCCCACGGGCTCGCGCTGCGACCATACGTGATGGTCGCCGACCAGGGCGTGGTGAAGACGCCCGGATCCTCCACGGTGAACTCGAGCTGCAGGCCCTTGCCCCGATAGTTGGGATCAACGGCGCCACCCGAGCGTGGCCACTCCTTCTCGGCTAATGCGATTGCCTGCTTGGTGGTCTCGTAATCGATAAGGCGATAGCGCTCGACCACATGCAAGGCTTCGCTATACGGAGTGCCGAACCGATCGATCATCCGATAAGGCCCGAGCTTGACCCCTATAGTGTCGATGACAAGGTTTTCGCCTTCGTAATGGCCGACCGAATCGCCGTGCAAGGTGGGCGTGACCTTGGCCGGATGCGCCTGGTTCAAGCGCACGGTGCGGAAGTCGCTGTCGTGCGGGTAGACAAGCGTGACCTTGTCGGGCTGTTGCAAGATCTGAAGGAAGAAATTCCAGAAGATATACGGCACGGGATTGATCAGACACATACTGTCCGGGTCCGGAAAGGCGTGGCCCGACAGCGAGATTTCCCCGAGCTTCTTGACCACTTCCGCGGCCTCAGGCTTGAGGATCGGATTGGTGTAATCGCCGACCAGCTGATCAAAATTGCTCGCGCCGGAGGGTAGCCGCGATCTGTTGCGCACCGGGCCTGGCCCCGAGAGCTGAGGGCCGAAGCCGAGGCCTGGGTGCGCCCACAAGCCGGAAAAATCCGGGATCGATTGCGGCGTGCCTTGCGCGCCGCTGCCGGCCCCCGGCGCCTGCCCGAAGGCCGGAGCCGCAACCGCGCCCGCAACGACAATTGCCAAAAGCAAGTCTGATCGCAGATGCATGTCACACTCCGAGCTTGTTGGCGAAGTCGGTGAAGTCCTTTCCCACGACGTCGAACGAGCCGCGCGGCGTGGCCTCGCCGGTCCCGGGCCCGCCTTCGCCCGGGCGTCCAATATGGCCGGTGCGCAGCCCGAGCTTCTGGGCGGCAGAGAGATCGTTGCTGTGCGCCGCGCACATCATGACTTGCTCAGGCTTGAGGTTGAACGCCTCGCACGTCATCAAATAAACCTTCGGCTGCGGCTTGAATCCCTGCGCGATCTCTGAGCCGAGGATCGCATCCCACGGCAGGTTGTTGCGCCGTCCGATGTCGGCCATCAGAGCAATGTTGCCGTTCGAGCAAGGCGCCATCAGGAAGCGCTTGTGCAAGCGCGCGAAGGCCGGTCCCACGTCCGGCCAGGCATCGAGCTTGTGCCAGGCAAGCGTGAGCTCCGCGAGCGTCGGCTCGCTGAGCCTGTCGATTCCGAAGCGGGGCAAGATGCGCTCGAGATTCTCCCGATGCAGGATGTCGAGCTTGACGAAAGCGCGCCGCCCGCTGCGCACCTCATCCATGCTCGGCCCGTACTCGTTGCGCCAGGCGTCCGCAAACGCGAGCCAATCGATATCATGGCCCATCGGCTTGAGTATTCGCTCCGTTTCGCGGGCGACGCCGTTGCGCCAATCTACGACCGTGCCGAAGGTATCGAATACCAGCGCCTTGACGTCGGGCATCGGCATTGCGGCGCCTTGTGCGCGCGCCGAGCGCAGCGCCAGCGGCACGGTGAGCGCGCCCATCGCCACTGCGGCGGCCGCACCGTGAATGACATTGCGACGACTTGCGTTGAACATGGAGTGCTCCTCGGCGCCGGTTCTCGCTTCCACGCCAGTTGATGCACACAATTTCGGACGCGACGGCCTCTCACTCCTTCGCCCCAACGGAGAGAAGGGGATGAGGGGGCCAGCGGCGCTATTGCGAATCACCGCCCCTCACCCCGACTGAACCGCCTCGCCACTCGGCTAGGCGCGCAGCACACGCTTGCCCGCCAGCACGGTCTCGGCCGGGAACAGCCGTTGCTTGCCGGTGCGCGTGCCTTTGTAGTTGTCAAGGAACTCGAAGGAGCCCTCGCGCAGGTCCATGATCGACACGTCTGCCGGCGCACCCGGATTGAGCGTGCCGCGATTGTCGAAGGAGGAGAACACGCGCGCCGCATTGACGGTCGCGCGTGCAATGACCTCGTTGAGCGGCATGCCGAACATCAGGAATTTCGACATGACATTGGGGAAATCGACGACGCCGCTCGTCTTCGATGTGACATTCCAGTCCGTGGAGAAGGTATCGGGCCAGAATCCTTGCTTGACCGCACGCTCGACGGTTGCCCAGTCGAAGTGATCGGCAACGCCGTTGCCGAAGTCGAACAACACGCCGCGTCGCCGCGCCGCCGTCACATCGGGGATGAGCCGGCCCTGGTCGTCGAGGATGCCGTTCGGATTTGGCGCGTACATATGGGTGACGATGTCGCCGCGCTTGAGCAGCGGCAGGATGGCGCGCATCGGCGACACGGTCTGGCCCATGTGGATCATCACCGGCAGGCTGAAGGGAGCAGCCGCCTCCTGCGCGCGCCGCAGGGCTTCGAGATCGTTGGGGCCGGCAACGTTCTCCGACAGCCGTGCCTTGACCCCGATGACGACGTCGCGATTGCGCACGATCGCGCCTTGGGCCAGCGCCACATTGGCGGCGTTGATGTCGTGCAGCTCGCCGGCGGCAGTGACCCCGGTGCGCGAGATATTCACCAGGACGCGGCCGATCTGCGGCGCGCCGCGGGCGACCGCGGCGACCTGATCGATATTGTCGGCGCCACCCGATCCGGCATCCACCCAGCCGGTGATGCCGTCCAACAGGGCCATCGGCGGCCCCTCCTTGCCGCGGCCGGCATGCGTGTGAATGTCGATCAGCCCGGGCGCGACGATCTTGCCGCGCGCATCGATCGTCTCGGCGGCGTCGCCCTCGAGATTGGTGCCGACCGTAACGATCGAGCCGCCCGCGATCGCCACGTCGCGAACCGCGTCGAGCCCGACCGAGGGATCGATGACGCGTCCGCCCTTGATCACCAGGTCATAAACGGCCGCACGCGCATTGGAAGCGCCGGCGAAGAGCGCCGCACTGGCGGCGCCGACGAACTGACGTCGGTTCAGCATGTGAATAGCTCCTCCCTTGGCCTTATGGTCGGTTGTCTGCGATCGATTGCCTGCGACCCGATTGTTTGTGATCGATTGCATTCCGAAGCCGCTCGAGCCGCAGCCTCCTGGACGGACTAACTGCCGCCTGGGAATCCCGGCATTGCGGCCGGCACGGTCAATTCTGGCCGCATTGCACGGCCGGTTTCAAGCGGCACCTTGCCGATTTGCTCAAGACCGAACCAATAGAGGCCTATGGGCCTTCCGATCCACGCAGCCATGGGACTTGGCTTGCCGCATCAAGCGGTCAGGGCTACCCTTTGCGCGACCGAATTCAAGTTTCGGAGCCCGCATCATGAGAAGGTTGGTCCTGGAGACCACGGCGCCGTTTCAAGGCCTGCCGGAGCTCGTGGCGTTCCACGAAGGCCTGTTCGCCAAGGAGGGCCTCCAGGTCGAATGGGCGGACCGGGACAAGGGAGTCGCCAAGGAAGTCCGGACTGACGTGACCAGCCCGAAAATGGTCGATCCCTTCGCCAGCCATGGCCGGCTGTTCGAGCAGGGACAGGCGGACATGTACAATGCCTGCGAATGGGGCAATTACTGCCGCGTGCAAGCGACGGGCGCCGGGAGCAAGCAGCTTGGACGCCGCGCCATCGTGACTTATTCGGCGCTGGTGGTCGCACCGCAGTCGCCCGTATACACCCCGCAGCAGCTGGCCAACCGCGTGATCGGGGTGCCGTTCTTTTTCGGCACGCATTATATCGTGCTGCACATGCTGCAGGGCTTTCTGCGGCGCGACGAGATCAAGCTTTGCAGCGCCCCGAACGGCTCGCGCTATCGGCTTGACGCACTGCTCCACGGCAAGGTTGATGCCGTCTCGCTCACCGAGCCGCACGTCACGCTCGCCGAGAAGAAAGGCTGCCGGATCGTCTGCTCGGCCTTCTTCCACGGCACCGAGGTCGCATCAGATCGCGTGGACGCCGAAACCTATGCGGCCTTCAATCGCGCGGTGCGCGAGGCAGTCAGGCGCATCAATGCCGACAAGCGCTCATACCTCCACTATTTCATCGATTATCACGGCGCGACGGATCCGGAGGTTGCGGCGCTCACGATCGATGATCTGCGCGAAAGCCGCCTCGTGGTCTGCGATCCGGCGCCGATTCCCCTCGACGAAATGCAGCGCACGTACGATTGGCTCAAAAGCTGGGGCATGCTGGAAGAGACAGCGTCGCCGCTGCAGCTGGTCAATACGGACCTGCAGCGGCAGGTGCACGCGGCGGAATAGCGCGGGACGACCTGCTCAAGAGTCATTGCTGCGAAAGCAGGAACCATATCGCCGCGCACTGTCATATCTGCACAGGCATATGGGTCCCGGGTCTCGCCATCAGCGCGTTTACGCGCGTCATCGACGCGCTATGGCTCGCCCGTGACGACCAGCCTGAGCAGTCACGCGTCCCTGCGCACGATGGCGACGCAGGTGATGTCGTCGGACTGGGGAGCGCCCTTCACGAACTCGGTCACGCGCTTGATGACGTGCTCGACCAGCGCGCGCGCCGGTTCGCCGCGCTTCTCGAGCATGGCGTGCCGCAGACGCTCGTCACCGAATTGGGCGAGCTGAGCGTCTTCGGCTTCCGTCACTCCGTCGGTGTAGAGCAACAAGACATCACCGGGCGCCAGTGCAATCGTCTGCGGCACATACGGGACCTCGGCGACCGCCAGCGGCGGACCGCACGCGCGCAGGCTTTCGAACACGTCCCCGGCACGGCGCAGGACCAGGGGCGGATTATGCCCGCAATTGCAGTAGGTCAATGTGCCGGTGGCAAGATCAAGCACGCCGCAGAACAGTGTCGTGAACATGACCTCGGTATTGTTGGCTACCAGGAGCTCGTTGGCGGCTTCGATCTCCGCCTGCAGGTCCTTCCCGAAGCGGACCACCAGCCGCATGACGGTTTGGGTGACCGCCATGAACAGCGAAGCCGGCACGCCTTTGCCACAGACATCGCCGACCGAGATCATGATCCGCGTGTCGTCGAGCTTGACGATGTCATAGAGATCACCGCCGACCTCGCGCGCCGGAATCATGCGCGGGAAGATGTCGAACTGGCCTTCGCTCAGACCGTCCGGCTGCAGGCTCGGCAGCATGGTCCGCTGGATGGCAGCGGCGCTCGCGAGCTCCGCCTCGTGCGCGCGTCGCTTGGCGAGTTGCACGGCCATTTCGCGATCAGCGATGACCAGGCGCGCCGCGATGGTTATGCCGAGCGCGATGAGCGCGGCGAGCTGCGGCTCGAACAACGGCAGCGCCAGCGCTTGCCGAAAGGCGAGCGTTGCGCCGGCACTCCACACGACCGCAATGCCCAGGAACGTCAACACAGCCCCAACGGGCCCCAGCGTCAGTGCGGCCGCAACCGACGGGAGCGCCAAAACGAACGCCGCGGCCGCGATGGCGGTGCGGCCCAATTCGGTCAATACGTCACCGCGCAGGAGATTGTTCACCGCCGTGGCATGGACGTACACGCCGGCGATCGAGTCGCGCGCGAAAGCCTGACCGGCCGCGGACGGCGGCAGTGCGCAGCGATCTGCCCTCGCTCCTTCGGGCGCAGTGGCAAAGCGCTTGGAGGTTATCTTGCGGTCTTCGACGTCGAGCAACGTGCCGATCAGCACCACCTTGCCCGCGAAATTGCGTCGGAAGAAGTCCTTGTCATCCTTCTCCGCGCAGGCGCTCAAATCGGCGAACGAATAGGTCGGGATGTCGTCGGCGCCGCCCGCGAAGTTGAGCGTGATCGTATCCGGCACGGCGCCGGCGGTCGCGAGCCTGGCCGCGACCGGCTGACCGCTCGCGCGCGCGGCCAGCTCCGCCGCCATCGACGGAACGCCCTCGCCGTCGACCGTGAATGTGAGCGGGACGCGGCGAATCACCTCGTCGGGATCGGTATAGGCGTTCAGAGCACGAATGTTCTTCCCAAATCCGACTGCGGCACGCTGCCCTGGCGAGGGCAGCACCGGACTATCCTGATGCTGAACCTCTCCGAGCACCACCTTGCCGGCGCGCGCGCTTAATGCGAGCGCACGCAGAAAATCGCGATCGAACCCGCGCAGGCGCCCGCCCAGGGTCTCGTCGCCGAACGGAACAGTGGATTGCTCGATCGAGGTCGGGAACACGACGTCGAAGCCCACGACCTTGGCGCCGCCTTCAACGATGGCGGTCAGCACCCGGGCAAGCTCGGGCGTCCATGTGACGGTCGGAGTGCCCTCGAATGGCGGCGTTCGGAAGGTTTCCTCATCGAACACGACCGCGACCGCAGGCGAGGAGCCAGGCTCATACGCATTGCCGAAGACGCGCCAGCGCAACAGAGTCAGCACGTCGATCGAAAGCCCCCGCAGTCCATTCAATGCGGGGGAAGCCGCCAAGAGGCTTGCGCAGAGCGCTATGAGGAGAGCGGCCCCCGCCGCACGCAGTCGAACGGGGATCTTGAACACCCGGCGGCCAAACAGCTCTATTGGAAGCGGACCAGGCGACTGACGATCGGCGCCGGGCCGGACTTGGCCTTTGCATCGATCTGGAAGCTCACCATGTGGTCGCCGATGGTCGCGTCGTATATGGCGCCGGGAGCAAGAGAAAGGTTGGCCTGGCTGAGGTCGTAATAGCCCGCGGCAGCCGCGGCCTCATCGAGCTTGACCTCATGACGTTCATGGTGGCGCCCCTCCCGCACGATCACCAGGGTCCGCTCGTCATCCGCCAGCTTGGGGAGCTTGAGCGCCGGCGTCCGCGCAAAGAGGAGCGGATGAATATCGGCGCTTTGCAGCCGGAACGCGGTGGCCGCGCTCTTGCTGGCCTCCGGGGAGGAGAGCCTTATCTTGCCGCCGTCACACGGGACCGTGGTCCTGACAATCTGGCCGTCCTGAACATTGCTCTCGTCCGCACCGACCACAACCGTCCCGCCGGTAATGGTCTCGTGCTCGCAGGACTTGAGATAGCTGAGAACAAGCGTGTCCCCGGCCCCAAGCTTGATCACCTGACCCTTGCCGACATAGTCCATGAACTCGATGTCCGCCGTGGTGCTCTTCACATCCTCGACCAGTGCGGTCGGCACCAGCGGCGCCGGGGCACGCGCAGAAACCTGCGTGGCAGCGGTTACCCCAGCAATCACCAAGGCCACGGTCAGCGTTCTGGCGCTCATAGCAGGACCTCCGTGTCCCAAAATGTCGCGAATCTGTCCCGAATGCGCTCCCAAGGGAGCGTTTAACATGAGTGTCGACGATCTGCATAGAGGTTCAATGTATTAGGACTTTTCTGCCGTCTGGCCGGGCAAATGAGCTAAAGGACGACCCCGTGGCGGCTATGCCGCAAGGCGAGCGATATTGCTCGCCTTCTTCAGCCCCCTGTAATTGCGAGCCGCGCCGGTGGACGGGGCTGCTTCGCAAGTCCGTGTTCGCGCCAGCGGACGATATGATCCCTAACCGGGGCATAGGCGACATCTCTGGCACCGCGCGGTGGCGGCCAGATTGCTGTTGCGTCCACCTCAAGACCTTGCCGTTCGATTGCGTTTTCGATAGCCAGCCGGCTGCGGCGCCGCTCGGATTCGACCCGCGCCAAGGTCTTTCCTCGCACAACCGCGCGCGGGATGCTTCTCTCCGCCAACGCGACCACCGCATCGCGAACCGCGCGCACCTCAGGGGGCACCGTCAGGCAAAAATCGGCATCGAAGAACGCATCGCGACCGCCAAGGCTGGGGGTTGTCACAATGGGGAGCCCGGCCAGCAGATATTCCATGCTTGCGTACATGGCGCCTTCGACTGGCGACAGACAAAGCCCGACGGATGCCTGGTTGTAGATCCGGTTGACATCCTCGGCGCCGATCCATGACGGCAATCCGTCGACGAGCGGATTAGCCAGCCGGTGCTGTGGCGAGCGGCTCAGGATTCGTTGCATGTAGACGCGACTGGCGCTTGGCGACATCTCGCCGGTGCAATACGCGATGTGGATTACCCGCTCGATCCCGGCCGCGAGATAATGGCGCTTAAACCGGCAAAGCCGTGCATTGTAAACTGCGTCATAGGCGACCGCGACATCGCCCAGCGGCCGAAATGTGTGTTCGGATACCAACAGATTGTGATTGGCGGCGATCGCAACGAGCCCGGCCGCGTCGAGAAGCTCCTGCTCGAGCGGCGTGTTGCACAGAAAGACGAGGGCGTGCTTAGGAAAGCGCGACCGGTGGAGCTCGGCACCGAGCCTCGCGGATTCGACCAGCTTTGGATTTTCCAGGCTCCAATAGATGAGCAGAAGGAACAACGCACGCTCCTCAGGAAAGTGGGAGCCCAGTGCTTCGACCATCCAAAGCGGACGCTCGCCCCCAAAAGGCAGCAAGAACACCGGCGGGCGATGTGACACGACCGAGGCGCCGCAGACTCGTCTTGCAGACAGGATTTTCAGTAGTCGCGGGCTCTTTGCGAGATCGAGCCGGTCGATGCGCCGCTGTGCAGCCTGACGCAGCCGATGCGCGAAGTTGTCAACGCGCAACCGGAGCCTCGCCCTCGGATCAAGCGGAATGGCCGTCGCCTCAGCGACGGACTCGATCTGCAAGTTGTCCATTGGCGCCCCTGGATGGCCAACGAGCCATTCCCCCACAAATCACAGCTCCTCGCCACGTCCCATCATTCAAGTCTCGGCATCTGCACAGCGGATGTTCCGGAATCATGAACGCACCCGATGTCTCATGGCTCGCGCGCCGGCGGCATCAGCACGCTGGGCGAGCGACACGCCGGGCGCTGGCCGCTGCAGTCCCGAAAGGAAAGATCGCGGGCGAGACAGATGCGCACCTCCCGCAATCGCGTACGGTCGCAGTCGATCGTGATACCGGCTCTTGTCAGGCCCGGATTGGCATTGATGAAGCTCGCGATCACGTCTTGTGGCGCGACCTTGAGCGGCGTCTGCGGATTGTCGTATTCGGGCGGGATCGCGACTTTCTCGCGTGCCTTGCGGATTAGCTCGAAATAATCGCGGGCGGCAAGCCCGGAGCAAGTGCCGTGCGTATCCCATTCGTGATAGACGAGCTGCGGTGCCGGCATCAGATCGAGCATGCCGTCGACGATACGGTGGTCCAGCCGCGGGGCGGGCACCTCACAGTTTTCCGGAAAGCCTTTCTCGTATTGCGGCCACAGGCCGTGCACGACAAAGGAATAGGGCCGACGGCCGCACTGCGGCTCGCCCACGGCGCCGTGCGCCGTCGCGCAAAACGACGGCGACCAGGAAAGTGAGAGCACGTAGTAGTCGAAATCGCCCGGCACGTTCGCGTGCTCCTGTGCCAGCAGGGTTCCGGCCGGGACATCCAGCAGGGCGAGCAGGCATCCGAGCGTCGCCGTCATCCGACCCATATCCTCGCTCCATCGACTGATTTGACCGAGCACTGTTAAGAGAAATCCCATAGTGCTCGTCAAGAGGTGCACGAGAGTGCTGCATCATGATGGGCACCGACTTGCTCGCCACGGCTCGTTGGCTCGATCTCGATGAGCAGCGCCGGTCGGTGCTCGACCGAACCTTTTGCGCAAAACGCGGCGTGTCGAGATTCTGCCGCCAGGGCATTTTGTGGGCGTCCCCCATCTCAGTCGCGCAAGCGACTCCGCAATCACCAATGGCAAGCAGGAACAAACAACCATCCGCTCAGTTGCTCGTCCAATGGACAAGGAGTGAAGGCAATGAACAAAACATTAGCTCTACTGGGCATCGCGGTGTCGGCCTGGTTGCCGAATTCAGCTATGGCTCAGCCGCGTGACTCAGAGAGTTATCGCCATTATTTGGCGCGTCAATATTGGATACGTTATCACGATAGCCATTATACAAACCGCGCCAACGCCCTCGAGCATGGCAGCAATGCTTCGACAGATACCACTTCCAGAACTGAGCGAAGCGTCAATGGCGGCGCCAACCCCTCCGCTACTGTATTTGGACAGTTCACAAGCTCAGGAAGCCCGGGCGGTACCGGCATGAGCGGCACTTCCGGCCGGTTCTCCAGCCGGGACCCCGGCGGCGGAAACGGCAGAGGCACCACCTCGGGTCGCGGCGGCTCCGGAGGCGATGGCAGGGGCGGTGGAGACAAGGTCGGTGGCGGTAAGGGCGGTGGAGACAAGGGTGGCAAGGACGGCGGCGGTGGTGGTGGCGGCGGTCACGACCGCTGAGGCGACACGTTAAGCACGCGCGTAGATGCCGCTCGAAAGCAAGGCGGCAGGCAAACAGCCGGGGGTGGTTCCGGCTCTCTTTTCTGGCGCGGTCTCCCGGGTTTGCGCTTATCCCGCGGCCTGCCCCTTGGCAGCTGGCTGCAGGCCTATCTCTTTCCTACGCTCCGCCGACGTAATCGTGTTGGCGAGCAGCATCGTTACGGTCATCGGCCCGACCCCGCCCGGCACCGGCGTGATGTAGGAGGCTTTCTCGCGCACGCCCTCGAAGTCGACATCGCCGGTAAGCTTGCCATTGGGCAGCCGATTGATCCCGACATCGATGACGGCCGCACCCGTGCGCACCATCTGCGGCAGGATCAGCCGCGGGTGCCCGGCCGCCACGACCAGCACGTCCGCCAGCATGGTGAACTGCGCGAGGTCGCGCGTCTTGGCGTGACAGATGCAGACGGTCGCATCCTTCTGCATCAGCATCAGCGCCATCGGCTTGCCGACGTTGTTGCTTGCCCCGACAACCACCACGTTCTTGCCTTCGAGCGGGATCTGCTCGTGCTCCAGAAGCTTCACCACCCCGTAAGGCGTGCAGGGCGGGAACACCGTGTTTCCCACCACCAGCCCGCCCACATTGTAGAGATGGAAGCCGTCGACGTCCTTGTCGACCGAGATCGTGCCAAGGATCACGCCGAGGTCGAACGCCGGCGGCAGAGGCAGCTGCACCAGGATGCCGTGCACATCGGGATCTTCATTGAGGCACTTGATCTGCTCGATCACGAGCTGCGGCGCGACTGTCCTGGGGAAGGTGAACTTGTAGGAGCGGATACCCACTTCCTCGCAAGCCTTGATCTTGTTGCGGACATAGATCAACGAGGCCGGATTTTCGCCGACCAGGATGACGGCAAGCCCAGGGCTGAAGCCATATGACTGTCGCAGAGCCTCGACCCGGCGCCGACATTCCTGGCGTAACGCGCGCGCTACCGCCAATCCGTCGATAATCTTGGCTACCACTTTGCAGCCTCGATGCCTGGCGAGCCCGGTCGGCTAGCGACCTGTTCCAACCGATACACGTGCCTCACAGCGGCCATCGATCGACAGATTAGGACTCTTTGAGCTGTCAAAGTAACGCTCACATCAATATATCGCGTTCGCACCATATCGTATTCGCACCACGGTGAGCCCGCGGTTGCTGAATGAGCAAGGAGGAGCTGGCGTGTCCGTGCTGTTTACACCGATTCGCGTAAGCCAACTTGAGCTCGCCAACCGTATCGTGATCGCGCCGATGTGCCAATACTCGGCGGCGGATGGTTGCATGACCGACTGGCACCTCATCCATCTCGGGCATCTCGCACTCTCCGGCGCGGCATTGCTGACTATCGAGGCGACAGCGGTTCTGCCGGAAGGGAGGATCACTTACGCCGATGTGGGACTCTGGAACGATGCGACACGCGACGCGATGGGGCGGATTTTGGAGAGCGTCCGCCGCTGGTCCGACATTCCAATCGCCATCCAGCTCGCCCATGCCGGCCGCAAGGCCTCGACCGAGGTGCCGTGGAAGGGCGGAAGGCAGATCCCGTCGGGTAAAGTCAACGGCTGGCGGACGATGGCGCCGTCAACGATCTCCTTCCGTGACAATGACCAGCCGCCGGTAGCGCTCGATCGCGACGGTCTCAAGGAAACGCGCGAAGCATTTGTTGCCGCGGCCCGGCGCGCCGCCCAGCTCGGCATCGATGCGATCCAGCTCCATGGTGCGCACGGATATCTCCTGCATCAGTTCCTCTCGCCTCTCTCCAACAAGCGCGTCGATGAATACGGCGGCAGCCTCGAAAACCGCATGCGCTTTCCGCTCGAAGTTTTTGCCGCCGTCCGCGCCGCCTTTCCTCCCGGCCGGCCAGTGACGATCCGCGTATCGGGCACCGACTGGGCGGAGGGCGGCTGGGACATCGACCAGACGATCGCGTTCGCCCAGGCGCTAGAGGCGCAGGGCTGCAGCGCCATCCATGTGTCCAGCGGCGGCCTCACCCCGACGCAGAAAATCCCGGTCGGGCCGAGCTATCAGGTGCCGCTCGCCAGGGCCGTGAAGCAGGCAACGCGCATGCCGGTCGTCGCGGTGGGGCTCATCACCGAGTTCGAGCAGGCGGAAGCGATCGTCGCGACCGGCGATGCCGACATGATCGCGCTGGCCCGGACCATCCTCTACGACCCCCGTTGGCCGTGGCATGCTGCCGCACATTTCGGCGAGCGCGTGCGGGCACCCGATCAGTACTTGAGATCACAGCCGCGGAACTATCCGCATCTCTTCGATTTCGGCAATTGAGCGGGGCCAGCGGAGAAAATTGAACGCCTCGTAAGCCCCTAGTACCCGACCCTTCCGACTGTCACCGTGACCATCGTAAGCCCTCCTACGCATACCAGGCTTGCGCAATTGCAGGCAGGCTCTCGCGCAGCGCGTGCCGATTTTGTTCCCGCACATTCGCGGATATCCATTCCGGAACTTTGGAACAAGGGCGCGCGCCCCAACTTAACCGGGTAGGCAACAAAAAAGGAGATTCCAATGCTTGGGAAAAGCACAGCCATCCTGGCTGCTGCCATGCTGATGGTAGGCACCATTGCCACAGCGCAAGCCGCGAACGACAACCAGTCGGACCCGACTCGCGGTTACGCCTACGGGCCGATGGGGCAGAGAATGGGCGGCGGCGCCGTTAATCCGAATGCTCACCTGTCGACCGGTGGTCGGCGCGGGGGCGTGCACGTTGCTCCGCGCGTCGGCGCGTATCCTCCCGGCCCGTCTCCGCTTGGCGCATATGCTTACGTGCCCTCGTCGAGATACGGCCACGTGTCCCGTTCGCGATTCCGACATCCGATATGGGGATATCAGGACTAACACCGTAAGGCCGGACGGGCAGTTCTGAGAATGCTTACATCGCAGAAAGCAGAAAATAGGAGACGCCCCGGCGGCTTGACCGCGGGGGCCTCTTCATTGAGGTCTCGTCGAGCAACTACGGTTACACTCCGCCCGGCGCGACGTAGCAGTAGACTTGGCCACTTGAGCCGATGAAGATCACGCCATGGCCCGTAGGATTGCCGGAGTCCCACTTCATCTTGGAATTTGGCACCGAAACATGCGTACCTTCGGGCAGGGTGCCTTTGCCGTTGGTGATGATCGCCACATAGTGATCGCCTTCGACCTCGAACGTATCGGCCTCGAAGGCGTCGGCCTGGCCGCAGCAACTCATTGACGGGTTGTCGGGTTGCATCAACGACTGAAACCAGTCGCGGACATCCTTCGGCTGGTTAGCCCATTGCGGCGACGGTCGTGCGGCCGCCGGCGTTTGCGAGAGGATGAACCCGCCACCGACCAGCAGCGCAGCCGACATCCCGTAAAGCAATTTTACTGCACCACGGTAAAAGCGCATCATTACCTGTCCCCACGTTTCGCCGGCCATCCGCACAGGTTGGCGGGCCGTCATTCCAAACAACGCCGGATCGAGGGTTTGGTTGACGAAGACGGCGCCGCCTCGCCTTCACAGCTCTGACATTAGGTGTTGGAGCCGACGCAAGAGTTGGGATGGGCCAAACCGCCGTTCCGGCTGCAGCACAGCGCATCATCGCGTGCTGCGTCATCGCGTGCTGCGCCCGGCTCGCCGCAATGCTTCGGCAATTTCCTCCAGCCGCGGGTTGCTTCGCAGATCGTGCAATGAAACCGGCAGACGTCGTCGCCAGTTCGGATGCTCGTCGATCGTGCCCGGCATATTCGCCTGATCCCTTATGCCAAGCGCGTCCTCGATAGCGACGACAACAAGGCGCGAAGGCGTGTCGCCGAGAAATGCCGCCACCGAGGAGAAATCCATGTCGGTCGCGCTGCAGGCCGAGAGCGCGTTGCGCAGATAGCGCCAGGCAGCGCGGCGCTCTTCATCCGTCTCACCAGGATCAATGCCGAGCGCGCGTTTTGCCTCGAGATCGTGGCCGCTGGCCCATCCGGCAAAGGTGGGCAGGTCGTGCGTGCTGAAGGTTGCCAGCGCGTTGGCGCGATAGCTCTGCGGTGGCTGGAACGCGCCGTTGCGCGCGCGCTCGAACATCATCACCTGATAGGACCAGATGCCCCAGTCTGCGAGCGTCTCGCGTAAGCCTTCCGGAACCGTCCCCAGATCCTCGCCGACTACAATGCACCGATGGCACACGCTCTCCTGTGCGATGACGGCCAGCAGTGCCTCGATTGGATATCGGACATACGCCCCCTGATCCGCCCGCAATCCTTTGGGAATCACGTAGACCCGTCGCAAGCCGAGGACGTGGTCGATCCTGATGGCGCCGGCGTAGCGCATCGAAGCGCGCAACATCATCCGAAACGGCTCGAAGGCCCGCGCCTCGAGCCCAAAGGGATTGAATGCGGCGAGGCCCCAATTCTGACCTGCGACATTGAACGGGTCCGGGGGGGCGCCGACCCGCAAGCTGGCAAGGATTGCGTCCTGCTCGTTCCAGGCATCGAAGCCGTCCGGCCGCACCCCGACCGCGACATCGAGATAGAGGCCGAGCGGCAGGCCGAGATCGCGCGCCCGTTCGCAACAGGCCTGCAGTTGCTGCTCGGCAAGCCACTGCACATAGGCGAAAAACATGACGTCGACATCAGCCGTCTCGGTCATCGTCGCGGCCGCGCCGGCAGGAGTGCGCTGCGGCTCGGGCCATTCCCACCACGGCTTGCCGTGCGCACGGCGCAGAAATTCGAAGCAGGCAAACCGGGTGAGCACTGCGCCACGTTCCCGCCGAAAGCGCTCGAATGCCTCGCTGCGAGGACCTTTATCGTAGCGAAAGTTTTGGTAGGCCAGGTGAAGCGCCTTGGTCTTCAGCCTGGCCACGCCCGCATGGTCGACGAGCTCGCGGCGGCGCAGGTCAGCGACTTCGGCATTGAGACCGGCGGCATCGATACCGGGAAATTCCGGGACCGCCTCGAGATCGATATAAAGTGGATTGAGAAACACCCGGCTGTTGGGCGAATAGGGACTGGGTGTTTCCGCACAATCATCAAACAAACAGTGCAAGGGATTGAGCCCGATTCCTGCGGCTCCGAGCTCGGATGCAAGCTCGAGCAAGTGCGCAAGATCGGTGAAGTCGCCGTGGCCCCAGTTGCGTTGCGAACGCACGCCGTAGAGCTGCACAGCCAGCGCCCACATCCGACTATTGTCACGGCCCTGGTAGGATTGCGGGGGAGCGCGCAACAGGGTCATTGTCTCGGTGCGACGCCGTCCGCCGGAGCTTGTTGTAACTTTCAGCGCATAATTCCCGACCGGCAGGTCCTCCGGGAGATCGATCGCGCCACCAGGAATCTCCCCGCTGGCGGCGCCGTCATTTGAGAGCAGTTCCCAGTGCGCAGGCCCTCTCCTCCGCAGCGGCGGTTGCAGGCCGTGACCGGCTCGAGCCACGGCGGTGCGCAGCCGGCGGCGAGCCGGAGTGCCATGTGCGAGCGCGGCTGCAATAAGCGCGATCGCTTGCGCGGGCGCTTCTCGCTCAACCCCGCGCGCGTCGCGGTACGTCGCTTCGATCCGGCGGTGAATGTCCCGCTCACCGACTGGGTCCATGGCCGGAAAGGTTCCCTGGCCGGGTGTCGACGTTTGGCCGCGAGCAGCCCCTAAGCTACGGAACTAAATCAGGGCGGCGTCGGTTCCATATGAGTCTTTTGGCCATTTCCCGCGGGGTGCCAAGGGAGAGTCGGAAGTGACCGCGAACGTGACGATGCCTGCGCTCGGCGTGCGCTCGCCCCGCCGGATTTTCATCGAGGACATCTATCCGATAGTGGACGGCGGCCGCTTTCCGGTCAAACGAATCGCCGGCGAGCCGGTCGATGTGTGGGCCGATCTTATCCGCGACGGCACTGCTGTCCTGGCAGCAGAGGTTCTCTGGCGCCCGCTCGGCGCCGACAAATGGTCGCGCGTGCCAATGCGATTGCATGGCAACGACCGTTGGACCGCAACATTCACTCCGCAAGAAGTAAGGCGCTATGAATACGCGATCGCGGCCTGGACCGATACCTTCGCCACTTGGCGACGAGACACGCTGGCCAAGCGCGACGCCGGGTTGAACATCGAATTGGAGCTTATCGAGGGCAGGCAAATTCTGGCGACGCTCAAGCCACGCGGGTCGACTGAGGCCGTTCGCATCGCCGAAGCCTGCCGGCGCATCGAAGAGAAGGCTTCGGCAGAAGAGCTCCTCTCCGAGGAGCTCGCGGCCGCCGCGGCAACGGACCAACAAACCGACTTCACACGAAGCGCCCTGCTGCCTCTCGTCGTCGATCGGCCGCTCGCCCGCGCTGGCGCCTGGTACGAGATGGTCCCGCGCAGCCAAGGGCGAATTCCCGGACAGCACGGCACCTTCGATGATGCGATCGCCCGCCTGCCCGACATCGCCGCGCTCGGTTTCGATGTCATTTATCTCACTCCGATCCATCCGATCGGACGCACCAACCGCAAGGGTCGCAACAACGCGCTCACCGCCGCGCCCGGTGACCCCGGCAGCTTCTATGCCATCGGCGCCGCCGAAGGCGGTCACGACGCAATCCATCCTGAGCTCGGCTCGCTTGCCGACTTCCGCCGCTTTGTTGCGGCCTGTGCCGCACACGGCCTCGAGGTCGCGCTCGATTTCGCGGTTCAGTGCTCGCCCGATCACCCCTGGGTCGCCGAGCATCCAGAATGGTTCAAGCGCCGTCCGGACGGCTCGATCAAGTATGCGGAGAACCCGCCCAAGAAATACGAAGACATTGTCAATCTCGAATTTTACGGCCCGGACAGTGACTCCGTGTGGAACGCGTTGCGCGATGTCGTGTTGTTCTGGGTCGATCAGGGGGTGCGCATCTTTCGCGTGGACAATCCGCATACCAAGCCGCTGCCGTTCTGGGAATGGCTGATCTGCCAAGTGCAGGCGGCCGACCCGCGCGTCATATTCCTGGCCGAGGCCTTCACCCGGCCCAAGGTGATGAAGGCGCTGGCCAAGCTCGGCTTTTCGCAATCCTACACCTATTTCACCTGGCGCACGGGCAAGGACGAGCTGCAGGCCTATCTGAGCGAGATCACGGGCTATCCGGAGCGCGAATTCTTCCGGCCGAATTTCTTCGTCAACACCCCGGACATTCTCCCGTTTCATCTACAGGGCGGAGAGCCCTGGATTTTCAAATCGCGCGTTGCGCTTGCCGCCACGCTGTCTGGAAATTACGGGATCTATAACGGCTTCGAGCTGATCGAGCACCGGCCTGTTCCCGGCAAGGAGGAATATCTCAATTCGGAGAAGTACGAGATCAGGGTCAGGGATTGGGACCAGCCGGGGAACATCAAGGACTATATCGGCCGCCTCAACCGCGTGCGCAGAGCCAATGCGGCCCTGCTACAGACCGCAAACCTGCGCTTCGCGGCGCTCGACGACCCCGACGTCATCGGCTTCGTCAAGGAGTCGCCTGCTCGCGACAACGCCGTTGCTGTCGCGATCGCGCTCGGCAATCCCGCGGCGCGCGAGTTCTGGTTCCATTTCGGCGATATCGAGATCGGAGCCGACGGCGACCGGCGACGCGTGAGCGCGATCGAGGACCTGATCACCGGCGAAAGGATCGTTATCGCCTGGGGCGGCGCGCGACTGCGCATCGATCCCGCACACGATCCGGCGCGACTGTTCCGGTGCATCGCGTGAGCGGGAGCTGGTCGCCATGGATGCATTAAGCGATATTGCCGCCGAAAGCGAAGTGGATGAGCTCTGGTTCAAGGACGCCATCATATACCAGCTGCATGTCAAGGGGTTCGCGGACAGCAACGGCGATGGCATCGGCGATTTCGCCGGCCTGACCAGCAAGCTCGACTACCTGCAGGATCTCGGCGTCAATACGCTTTGGCTACTGCCCTTCTATCCGTCACCGGGACGCGACGACGGCTACGACATCTCGGATTATCGGGACATCAATCCGGATTTCGGCTTGCTGCGCGACTTCCGCCGCTTCATGGTGGAGGCGAAGCGGCGCAAGCTCCGCATCATCATCGAGCTGGTGATCAACCACACGTCGGACCAGCACCCATGGTTCCGTCGCGCGCGCGCCAGCAAGCCGAAATCGGACGCGCGCAATTGGTACGTGTGGAGCGACACAGATCAACGTTACGCCGGCACGCGGATCATCTTCAGCGACACGGAGAAATCCAATTGGACGTGGGATCCGGTTGCGCAGGCCTACTATTGGCACCGGTTCTTCTCGCACCAGCCCGACCTCAATTATGACAATCCGAACGTGCTCACGGCGATCCTTCAGGTCATGCGCCGATGGATCGAATTCGGGGTCGACGGCTTCCGCCTCGACGCAATCCCCTATCTTTGCGAGCGCGAAGGCACCAGCAACGAGAACCTTCCCGAGACTCACGCCATCATCAAGAAGATCCGCGCCGGCCTCGATTCCATGGCGCCCGGCAAGGTGCTGCTGGCAGAAGCCAACCAATGGCCCGAGGACGTATCCGCCTATTTCGGCGATGGCGACGAATGCCACATGGCCTATCACTTCCCGCTCATGCCGCGCATCTACGTGGCGATCGCGCAGGAGGACCGCTTTCCGATCACCGACATCATGCGCCAGACCCCCGACATCCCGCCAAACTGCCAGTGGGCCCTGTTCCTGCGCAACCACGACGAGCTGACGCTGGAAATGGTGACCGACGTCGAGCGCGATTATTTGTGGTCCACCTATGCGACCGAGCCGCGCGCACGCCTCAATCTCGGAATTCGCCGCCGCCTGGCGCCGCTGATGGACAACGATCGGCGCAAGATCGAGCTGGTCAACTCGCTGTTGATGTCTTTCCCAGGCACGCCGATCATCTACTACGGCGATGAGATCGGCATGGGCGACAACATCTATCTCGGCGACCGCAATGGCGTGCGCACGCCGATGCAGTGGACGCCCGACCGCAACGGCGGTTTCTCCCGCTGTGACCCTGCCCGCCTGTACCTGCCGACCATCATGGATTCTGTTTACGGCTACGAGGCCGTGAACGTCGAAGCGCAATCGCGCAATATCGCCTCGCTGCTCAGCTGGACCAAGCGGCTGATCTCGGTCCGCAAGTCCAGCAAGGTTTTCGGCCGCGGCTCGCTCGCCTTCCTGCGACCGAGCAACCGATCGGTGCTCGTCTATGTCAGACAATACGGGGACGATGCGATCCTATGCGTCGCCAATCTTTCGCGATCGGCACAGGCCACTGAGGTCGACCTTTCTGGCTGGCGCGGACGCGTCCCGCTGGAGATGCTCGGGCGCCGGCGATTTCCGCAGATCGGCGAGCACCCATATGTGATCACCCTCGCCCCCTACGGGTTCTTCTGGTTCCATCTCAGCGAGCAGGTCGGCGAGATCGAGTCGCCGAGCATCGCTCCCGAGTTCGAGACGCTGGTCCTGACCGAGGGCTGGCGCTCGCTCTCGCACGGGCGGGCGCGCACGATCCTCGAGCGGGACGTGCTGCCGGCATTTCTCGGCGCCCGACGCTGGTTTCCCGGCAGGGACAGCGCCGCGATCAGCTGTCAAGTTCTCGCCGTTATGCCGCTGTCGGCCAGCGATCAGGGGCCGGCGCTCGCGCTGATCGAAGCCAAGACGGGCCGGGAGAGCGGACGCTATCTGATGGCGCTCTCGGTCGATTGGACGCGGTTCGATCGGGTCCGCACCGAGCCGTGCGTGGTCGCCGCCATACGCCGTGGTCCGCGCGAGGGCACGCTGCGGGATGCGACCGCGGACTCGGGCTTCATCTCGACCTTGTTGGCGCTGGTCCGCGGCGCCGGCGGTGCTGCGGCCGCCGACTCCAAGCTCGAGTTTACGCCGGTCGGACACTTTGCCGAAACGGAGCTGCAACCGATCGAAGAGGTTCGCGCCGTCAATACCGAGCAATCCAACACCACGGTGCTGGTCGGCCGCAGCTATGTGGTGAAGCTGTTCCGCCGCATCGAGGCAGGCATCAATCCGGAGATCGAGGTCGGACGCTTTCTCACCGAGACGGTGGGATTTGCCAATGTGCCGCCGCTGCTCGGCTTCGGCGAGCTCGTCAAGGGTGGAACCCGCAGCGCCGTCGTGGTCGTTCACCGCTTCGTGGACAACCAGGGCGACGCCTGGTCGGTCGCCAATGCCTATCTCGACCGCTACGTGGAAGAGCAGCGCCTGTTGACCGCCGAGGCCGCGACCGAGAGCGACGAGCAGGCCGCCTATCTCTTGCGCATGCGGCAAGTCGGCCGGCGGACCGCGGAAATGCAGCTCGCGATGGCGAGCCGCGACGACGTGCCGGACTTCAAGCCTGAGCCCGTCACGGCGGCCGATACGTCCAGGTGGATCGAAGAGGCCCTCAAGCGGGCGCGTCGGACCTTCGCCAAGCTCGCGCGCTATCGGCCCAAGATGGTTCCCGGCGATCAGGAGCTCGCCAAGGGGATTCTCGAAAGCGAAGCCGCATTGCCGGATTACATGCGAGCGCTTCTGCCTGAAAATCTCGAAGTGATGAAAATCCGCCATCACGGCGATTTTCATCTGGGGCAGATGCTCATCGTCAAGGATGATGTCGTCATCCTCGACTTCGAAGGAGAGCCCCGCCGTAGCCTCGCCGAGCGGCGCCAACGAATGCCAGCGGCCCGCGATTTGGCGGGCTTGCTGCGCTCGATCGACTATTCGGCGACAGCTGCGCTCGAGCGCGCGCTCAAGACCGCCCCCGACGAAAACGGAAAGATAGCGCGCGCGCTCGACAACTGGCGCGAACATTCGCTTGCCGCCGTGCTCGCCTCCTATCGCGAGTTCATGTTCGATCAGCGGCTGTGGCCAACGGAGCCCGCCGCCGCCGAGGGGCTCATCGACTTCTTCCTGTTGGAAAAGGCCTGCTACGAGCTCGAATACGAGCTCGCGCATCGACCCGACTGGTTGCGCGTCCCGCTCGCCGGGATGCGCCGCATTCTTGCACGATCGGGGCTGGTGCCGGCATGACGACACTTCCGGCAGACGCTTATGCGATCATCGAGGGCCGGCACCATGATCCATTCCGGTATCTGGGGCCGCACCAGGAGGATGACAGTCAAATCGTGCGCGTCTTCCTGCCTGACGCGACGGCGGTCGCGCTGATCGACGACGGCGGCAAGGTCAGCGAGCTCCGGCGCATCCACGATGCCGGCCTGTTCGCCGGACCGTTGCCGGACGCGAGCCCCCGCTATCACATGCGGGTGCGTTTCGGCGAGGACATCGTGGAGCTCGAGGATGCCTACCGCTTCCCGCCGATCCTCTCCGATCTCGACCTCTACCTCTTGGGCGAGGGCACCCATAAACGCCTGTACGACAAGCTCGGCGCGCATCCGATGGTGCTCGAGGGCATCGAAGGCGTCGCCTTCGCGGTCTTTGCGCCCAATGCCCGCCGCGTGAGCGTCGTCGGCGACTTCAATCTCTGGGATGGGAGGCGGCACGCGATGCGCGTGCGCGGCAACGGGTTTTGGGAGATCTTCGTGCCCGCGGCACGGATCGACGACAAATACAAGTACGAGATCATCGGCGCGAACGGCGCGCTGCTGCTCAAATCGGATCCGGTCGCCTTTGCGATGGAGCTGCGCCCACTGACCGCATCGATCGTGGTCGATCTGGAAGCGCTGCCGCGTCCCCAGCCTGCGCCCGCCGATGCCAACCGGCTCGACGCTCCGATATCGATCTATGAAATCCATCTCGGCTCGTGGCGCCGGCGCCCCGAGGAAGGCAATCGCTGGCTGACATTTCGCGAGCTCGCCCAAGAGCTGCCCGGCTATGCCCGCGAGATGGGCTTCACCCACGTCGAATTCCTGCCCGTCAGCGAGCATCCATTCGACGGCTCCTGGGGCTATCAGCCGACCGGGTTGTTCGCCCCCACCAGCCGCTTCGGCGCTCCGGCTGATTTCGCGGCGCTGATCGATGCCTGCCACCGCGCCGGGCTCGCGGTGCTGCTCGATTGGGTACCCGGGCACTTTCCCGACGATCCGCATGGCCTCGGGCGGTTCGACGGCACGGCCCTCTACGAGCACGAGAACCCGCAACAGGGCCGTCATCTCGACTGGAACACGCTGATCTACAACACGGGGCGAACCGAAGTCGCCAATTTCCTGTTGGCGAACGGCTTGTTCTGGCTCGACCGCTATGGGGTCGACGGCTTGCGCGTCGATGCGGTCGCTTCGATGCTTTATCTCGACTACAGCCGGCCCCCGGGCGGTTGGATTCCGAACAAGCTCGGGGGACGCGAGAATCTCGACGCCATCGCATTTCTGCGCCGGTTCAACACCGAAGTCTTCTCAAGCTTTCCGCACGCAACCACGGCAGCGGAGGAATCGACGGCCTGGCCGATGGTTTCTCGGCCGGTCGATTGGGGCGGGCTCGGCTTCGGCTACAAGTGGAATATGGGCTGGATGCACGACACGCTCGACTATGTCAGCCGGGACCCGATCTATCGCAAGCATCATCACGGCCAGATTCTGTTCGGCCTGCACTACGCATTCTCCGAAAACTTCATCCTGCCGCTCTCCCACGACGAGGTCGTGCACGGCAAGCGTTCGATCCTGGGGCGGATGCCCGGCGACGAGTGGCAGCGTTTCGCCAATCTGCGGGCTTATTATGGGTTCATGTTCGGCCATCCGGGCAAGAAGCTCTTGTTCATGGGCAACGAGTTCGCCCAACCAAACGAATGGAGTCACGATCAATCGCTGGATTGGCACTTGCTCGAGCAGCCTCGTCATTCCGGCGTACAGGCGCTCGTGCGCGACCTCAATCGCCTCTACCGCGAGCTGCCGGCGCTTCACGAGCTCGATTGCGATGCCGCCGGCTTCGAATGGCTGGTGATGAACGACGCCGATCGCGGTGTCTTCGCATGGCTGCGCAGGGCCCGCGACGCGCGCTCGTGCTGCCTGGTCGTGATCAACTTTACGCCCGAGGTCTATCGCGACTACCGCATAAAAGTACCCTTCTTCGGTACTTGGCGCGAGGTGCTCAACACCGATGCGGCCATCTATGGGGGCAGCAATGTCGGGAACGGGGGTGCGGTGAAGACGTTGGAGGCAATGTCGGTTCCCGAGGTCAGCCTTGCAGTTCCGCCACTTGCAGCAGCTTTTTTCGTCCCGGAGCGGTAAAGCGCGACTTTCGGCCGGCGCCCCGTACCCGCTCGGGGCAAGCTGGAACGGCCACGGAACGAATTTCGCCCTGTTCTCGGCAAATGCCCAGAAGGTCGAGCTTTGCCTATTTGATAGCCATGGCCGGCGCGAGCTCGAGCGCATTGCGCTTCCCGAGCGGACCGATGACGTCTGGCACGGCTATTTGAACGACGTGCTGCCGGGCCAGATTTACGGTTATCGGGTGCACGGGCCTTATCAGCCGGAGCGGGGATTTCGCTTCAATGCCAACAAGCTGCTGCTCGATCCTTACGCGAAGCGCCTGGCCGGCCGATTGATCTGGAGCGATGCGCATCTCGGCTACCGTGCCGGAAGCGCGCGCGCCGACCTCTCCTTCGATCGGCGCGATAATGCGCGTGGCGTCCCCAAGGCGGTCGTGGTCGACGAGGCCTTCACCTGGGCGACACAAGGTGCCCCGCATGTCGCCTGGCAGGACATGATCATTTACGAGGCGCACGTCAAAGGGCTGACGCGTCAGCGCGAGGATGTGCCGGCAGCCCTGCGCGGAACCTATCAGGGCCTGAGCTCGCCGGCGATGATCGCACATCTCCAGCGGCTCGGCGTGACCGCGATCGAGCTTCTACCGGTGCACGCCTTCATCGATGACCGCCATCTGGTCGAGCGGGGGCTCAGCAATTATTGGGGCTACAACACGCTCGCCTTCTTCTGCCCGGAGCCGCGCTATGCCGCCGATTCGCCGCTCGACAGCTTTCGCTCGACCGTCTCGCGGCTGCACGATGCTGGCATCGAGATCATTCTCGACGTCGTCTACAATCACACATGCGAGGGCAATCATCTCGGGCCAACGCTGAGCTTCCGCGGCATCGACAACACATCTTACTATTGGCTGCGCAAGGATCAGCCGCGCTATTACGAGGATTTCACCGGCACCGGAAACTCATTGAACCTCACCCATCCGCGCGTCCTGCAGATGGTGATGGATTCGCTCAGATACTGGGTGGAGGTCGGCCGGGTCGACGGATTCCGCTTCGACCTCGCAACGACGCTCGGCCGCGGACCGAACGGCTTTGACGCCGGAAATCCCTTCTTCGCGGCGCTCCGGCAGGACCCGGTGCTGGCCGGCGTCAAGCTGATTGCCGAGCCGTGGGATGTCGGGCTCGGCGGCTATCAGGTCGGTCATTTTCCCGCCGGCTGGTCGGAGTGGAACGACCGGTTTCGCCAGACGCTGCGCCGATATTGGCGCGGCGACGGCAACCTGATCGGCGATGTCGGCGGGCGCATGACGGCTTCCACGGATTTGTTCGATCACGCCGGGCGTACGCCGCGCGCCAGCGTCAACCATGTGACGGTCCATGACGGCTTCACGCTCGCCGATCTGGTGAGCTACGCCACCAAGCACAACGACGCCAACGGCGAAGGCAACCGGGATGGTGCCGAGGAGAATTTCAGCACAAATTGCGGCGTCGAAGGACCGAGCGACGATCCTGAGATTCTTGCGCTGCGTCGCCGGCTGCGCAGCAACCTGCTTGCCTCTTTGCTGCTGGCGCAGGGCACACCGCTGATTCTGGCCGGGGATGAGGTCGGCAATAGCCAAGGCGGCAACAACAACGCCTATTGCCAGGACAACCCGACCGGCTGGGTGGACTGGTCGCACCTTGGCAGCGAGCAGGAGGACCTGTCCGAGCTCATCAGCCAATTGACCACCTTGAGGCGGGCGTTCCCGCAGCTGTGGCCGCGCCGATTCGTGAGCGGCCGAAATCCCGACGGATCCTTCGGGGTTCTGTGGCTCACCCCGCGTGCGACCGAAATGACGGAGGCGGATTGGAACTTTCCGGAGGGACGTTTCCTCGCATATGCGCTCGGGCCGGTGGAGACCGGGCAGCCTGCTCTTTACATCGTGCTGAATGCGGCCGCGCAGGCGATCGAGCTCGAGCTGCCGAAGTTGCCGCACTGCAGCCGCTGGAACGCCCTCATGAGCACCGCCGGCCCGATGGAGCAGGATGAGCCGCTCCCGGCCGGCGCAAAATTGCAGGCACCGGCGCAATCGGTCCTCGTGTTTTCAAGCCTGCCATGACTCGCAAGGTGCAATTCGGTGCCCGGCCTGCCGCCAATGGGGTGACCTTCCGCTTGTGGGCTCCGGCGGCGCGCTCTGTGGACGTGCTCATCGAGCGGCCGCATCCGATGCAGGCGCTTGCGGACGGCTGGTTTGAGGCGACGATCGCCGGTGCGGGCGCCGGAACGCGCTATCGGTTCGTGATCGACCGCAGCTTCGAGGTGCCGGACCCCGCCTCCGCCTTCCAGCCCCAAGACGTTTCCGGACCGAGCGAGGTCGTCGACCACGATGCCTATGTGTGGCGGGCGAGCGACTGGCGGGGTCGCCCGTGGAGCGAAGCCGCAATTCTCGAGCTGCACATCGGCACGTTCACGCCGGTCGGCAGCTTCAATTCCGCCATCGACAGGCTTGATCACGTGGCCGCAACCGGCCTGACTGCGATCGAGCTGATGCCGGTTGCGGATTTCCCGGGCCGGCGCGGGTGGGGTTACGACGGCGTTCTCATTTACGCGCCGGACTCGAGTTACGGGACACCCGATGACCTCAAGACGCTGATCGACGCTGCGCATACGCGCGGCCTAATGGTCTTCCTCGACGTCGTCTACAATCATTTCGGTCCGGAAGGGAATCATCTCGCCCGCTACGCGCCGGATTTCTTCACTCCGGCGCACACGCCCTGGGGACAGGCGATCGACTACCGGGTCGCGCAGGTGCGCGCCTTCGCGATCGAGAATGCCCTGCATTGGCTCGATCGCTATCGTTTCGACGGACTGCGCCTCGATGCCGTGCACGCCATCCCCGAACCGGGCCGCTCCTTGCTGCTCGGCGAGCTGAGCAGAGCGGCCGGCGATCTTGCGGCCGCGAGCGGACGCTTGATCCATCTCGTCCTCGAGAACGACGACAACACCGCAAGCCTGCTCGATCCGCAGGCTGAGCCGCCGCACGGGAAGTTTCGCGCACAATGGAACGATGACTATCATCACGCCTGGCACGCCCTTCTGACCGGCGAGCACGGCGGCTATTACCAGGACTACGCCGGCGATCCGCAGGCGCATCTCGCACGTACGCTGTCGTCGGGCTTTGCCTATCAGGGAGAGGCTTCCGCGCACCGCGAAGGGCGCCGCCGCGGCGAAGCTTCGGGTGCCCTGCCGCCAACCGCCTTCGTCAACTTCCTGCAGAATCATGATCAGATCGGCAATCGTCCGCTGGGGGATCGCCTGGATTCGCAAGTCGGCGAAGCGGCGGTTACGGCCGCACTCGCCGTCACGCTGCTCGCCCCGATGCCGCCGCTTCTGTTCATGGGCGAGGAGTGGGGCTCGACGCGACCATTTCCATTCTTCTGCGACTTTCACGGCGAGCTTGCAGACGCGGTCCGCCGCGGGCGACGCGCCGAGTTCAAGTCGGCCTACGCGGCGTTCGGCGACGACATCCCCGATCCGCTCGCCGAAGAAACGTTCCGGTCCGCGGTCCTCGACTGGGACACGGCTGCGGCGCCTGCGGGCGCGCGGCGGCTAGCCCTGGTGCAAGCCCTGCTGACGAAGCGACGCGAGCTCATCGCGCCGCGGCTTAACGGCGCCGCATTCGGATCGGCGCGCCAGGACGGACCCGTGCTGAGCGCGAGGTGGCATCTTGGCGACGGCGCGATCCTTCTCCTCGCCGCCAATTTGTCCGATGCGCCGGCACCTCGGCCGTCATGCGTCCGGTCGGCGCAGGCGATCTGGGGAGAAGCCGTCGCCGCAACACTGCCCCCTTGGTTCGTATCTTGGTCCGTTTCCGGGGGACCCGGAGGGCCATGATGCCTTCAGCCCCGCCGCTTGCGACCTACCGCCTGCAGCTCAACGCAAAGTTCGGCTTTGGTCAGGCGGCGGCCGTTGTGCCCTATCTCGAGCAGCTCGGCATCAGTCACGTCTATGCTTCGCCGGTGACCAAGGCGCGCGCCGGCAGCATGCACGGCTATGATGTGGTCGATTATCAGGCGCTCAATCCCGAGCTCGGCGACGCGCATTCCTTCCGCGCGTTTATCGAAGCACTGGCACCCGCCGATCTCGGGCTCATTCTCGACTTCGTGCCCAATCATATGGGTGTGAATTACGCCGACAACGCTTGGTGGCTGGACGTCCTCGAATGGGGCGCGGGCTCGCCCTACGCGCCCTACTTCGATATTGACTGGAGCGCGCCCATTGGGGGAGGCCGCCTTCTGCTGCCGATCCTCGGGACGACCTATGCGGAGGCGCTTGGACAGGGCGCGATCAAGCTCCGCTATGACGCGCGCGAAGGCAGCTTCTCGGCCTGGTACTTCGAGCATCGGCTGCCGATCGCGCCATCCTGCTACGCGTCCGTCCTGCGAACCGCAGTCGCCGCCGCACAGACCGCCGGAACCGCGAAGGGACGATTGCTGCTGGCCGCTGCCGCCAGCCTGGAAGGTGGACCGACGCGCGACTTCCTGCATCGGCGCCAGGCGGAGCTTGTCGACATCAATGCCTCCGACGTCATGGAAGAAGGCTTGCGCGCCTTTGCGGGGGCCAAGCTGCATTGCCTGCTCGAGCATCAACACTATCGCCTGGCGCATTGGCGGCTCGCCGCAACCGACATCAACTATCGGCGGTTCTTCGACATCAGCTCGCTTGCCGGCATACGCCAGGAATATCCGGAAGCCTTCGCGGCCTCGCATCAACTCGTCGCCCGGCTGGTTGCACGCGGCGAGTTGCAAGGCCTGCGCATCGATCACGTCGACGGGCTCTATGATCCGGCGGGTTACTTTGCACGGCTGCGCGAGCTTGTCGGCGCGCGGGCCGGCGGCGACCTCTACGTCGTCATGGAAAAAATTCTCGGCCGTGACGAAGAGCTACTGAGATTTACCGGGGTCGCCGGCACTACAGGCTATGAATGGCTGAATGTGATCGCGCGGCTGTTGGTGGATGCACGCGGGCTGTCGGCGCTCGAGGAAATCTGGCGCGATGCGAGCGGCGATCAGCGTAGCTTCGGCGAAATTCTCATGCAATCGAAGCAGCATGTGCTGGAGCACATTCTTGCAGCCGAATTCAGCGCGCTGGTCCGCCTGCTGGCCCGCATTGCGAAGGGGCATTATGGAACGCGGGACTATTCCGCGCATCGGCTCGGCGAGGCGCTCAGGCGCTACGTGCTGAATTTTCCGGTCTATCGGACTTATGTGACCGCCGCCGGGTCATCGCCGGAGGATCGAAAGATCATCGAGCGGGCGATTGCCCAGGCACGCGCGCAATGGGGCGGCCCTGACGACGGCATCTTCGACTTCCTGCGCGAGGCCCTCACGCTCGATCTCATCAACCGCAGGCCGCGCCGCCACAGCGTGTCGCGAGTGATGCAATTCGCCATGAAAGTGCAGCAGCTCAGCGGCCCGATGATGGCGAAGTCGCTCGAAGATACGGCGTTCTATCGTTACCATCGCCTGATCGCGTTGAACGAGGTCGGCGGCGATCCGGATGCCGGCGCGCTGTCGGTCGCGGAATTCCATGATTTGATGCGCGCACGTTGTGCGGCCTGGCCAAATGGTCTCACCCCCACAGCCACGCATGACACCAAGCGCGGCGAGGATGCGCGCGCACGGCTGCTCTGCCTCGCGGAAATCACCGCCGAATGGGCCGAGGCCGTCGCCGCCTGGCGAAGAATGAACGAGCACTTGATCGAGAAGGCGCGTTCGCCGCGCGCCCCCTCGGCCGCACACGAATACATGGTGTATCAGTCATTGCTCGGGGCCTGGCCGGCCGACCGGGCCGACCCGACCTTGCCTGAGCGACTGCAGGCGTTCGCCGTCAAGGCAGCGCGGGAAGGCAAGGAGCAAACAAGCTGGCTCGCTCCGGATGAAGCCTACGAAGCGGCGCTGCGGCGCTTCGTGAGCGGCATCCTTGATCCGGCGCAATCGGCCAAGTTCCTCGCGGCGTTTGCCGCCTTTGCCCGCCGCGTCGCCCTCATGGGAGCACTCAAAAGCTTGTCGCAGCTCGTGCTGAAATGCACGATGCCCGGCGTGCCTGATTTCTACCAGGGAGCGGAATTCTGGGATCTGTCGCTGGTCGATCCGGACAACCGGCGTCCGGTCGATTTCGCGGCGCGGGCAGCGCAGCTCACGCAGCTCGGCGGAGATCCGGATTGGCTGTCGCTGGCAGGCCAATGGCCGGATGGACGTATCAAACTTGCCCTCACGGGTCGCCTCCTGGCGCTGCGCAGAACCTTTGCGGAAGCATTCGCCACAGGTGAGTATCGTCCCCTCGAAGTCGAAGGGCGGCATCGCGACGGGATTATCGCCTATGCCCGGTGCCTCGGCGAGCAAGCCATAATCGTGATCGTCGCGCGACTGTTTGCTAGCGTCACCCAAAACGGCTCACGCTGGCCCGCCAACGATTGGGACGCAACCGTGGCGATGAACGGGCTCGCGCCGCAGCGACATTTGTTGGGCAAACAGCCGGTGCACGCTGAAACAGCAGCTGTCGGACTGCGTGTCGCCGACGCGCTCGGTTGCCTACCGGTTGCGGTGCTGGAGGCACGCGTCACGGGGCACAACCCCGTCCGGGTCACACAAAATCCCGGACGAACTTTTTAACTCGCGTCCCGATCACAATGCGCCCTATCGAGCGGCCGGCGGAAGAACGAAGCCAGCACGAGACCGACATCAGTCGGGGTGGGCGCCTTCGACGCTGTTTTCCAACAGCTTCCCGGTTTTGGCGTCGACTCCGACTTCGTGGGTCGACTTTCCATTCTTGATATCGAAGGAATAGCGCAGCCCGCTGCCCCCTCTTTCCTTTTCCAGTTCCTGCGAGACGATTTCACCCGCATAGGCCTTGAGCGCGATGGCGCGCGCGTCATCGAGCGTGACCTTGGCGTCCTTGGCATATCGCTCACCGGTAAAATGCACGGTCTTGGAGTCGTCGGCGCGAGCCAACCCGACGAGCGCAGCAGTCGCAATAAGCCCGGCCGTCATGGCTGCACGAAGATTTCCGCTCATCAAACACCTCCGTTGCTTGTTAAAGTGAGAAAGACCCATGGCTTGACTTAAGTAGGTTTGATCGGTTTGTCGCGCAGTCACATTGTTGGGCATTTTCGCCGCAAATACATTTTTGTAATCCGCCGTCTCTGTGACGTTCAGGCTTGTGACGTTCGGACTTTGTAACTTCGGTCATCAAACGTCGGCAACTGCGCGATCGTATTCCCGGCAGGACCCGTCATCGCTGCGTCAAATTTGCCTGCCTTGCGGCACGGTCGCTCAGGCCGGAAACCGAGATGATAAAATCGTCGTCGGCACGCCGGGCTCGAGAAGCTGCAGTCGCGACCCGATTCCCAGGGCCTTGAATGACTGCTCGAGGTCTTTGGCATTCTGCGTGAAATGGGCCCAGCCGTCGCAATGGATCGGGACAATCGTTGCGTCGGGAAACGCATGCGCCGTCTCGATCGCATCATTTGCGTTCATGGTGAGATTGAACGGACCTCGGGTGCGAGCCGAACCCGCGAAAAGGACAACCACGCCGGGACGAAAGCGGCGGGCCACCTCAGCCACCCCCTCGTACCATACCGTGTCGCCGGTGACATAGAGCGCGGGCGTGCCGTCGGAAAAAGTCACCACGAAGCCAACGACGTCGCCCGATAGGGGCTCGATGCCGGCGGGACCGTGTCGGGCGGGAGTGGCGGTCACCCGCAGGGTCGCCCCGCGATGATTGCTGATGTCCGTGCTTTGCCATGGCGCCAATCCTTCGGCGGGCGGGCCAAGCCGCTCTGCGCCGGCGAGCGTCGTGAACAGGTGCGGTGCCGCCATGGCGTAAGACCGACCGGAGCGATCGAAATTGTCAGCATGCTGGTCGTGGCTCAACAATACAGCGTCGATCTCTCCGATCTGCGCGATTGTGCGTGCGGGCCCGACAAGCTTCTTCAGCGTGACATGCGGCAGCTTGTACTCGCCCGGAGCGTCGAAGGTGGGGTCGGTCAGAAGGCGAAATCCGTTCGCTTCGATGAGCGCAGTCGGCCCGCCGATCAGGGTGATCACGACCGCATTCATTGCGCGACTCCTCGCTGCGGAACGCCACGCCAAACCACAACGTTCCAGCATTATGTTCGGGCCATCATGCCCCCAAGCGGCATGCCTCGTACCGGCGATTGCCGTGCTGTCGACCGAGTCTTACTTCTGCCTCATACCAGGAGATCCGACATGAGCCGGTGCATTGCCGCGCTGATCGCAACACTTCCAACCATGTACGTTCTGAGCAGCACTTCGGCGGCATGGGCCTACGACTGCGACGACTATTACCATCGCTGTCGCGGCTTCGTGATCCCCTGCAGCCTGGATGGGGTCAATTCCGCCTACCATCCCTCGATCTTCGGCAATCCCACGCTCGCCAGACAGCAATATGGATTCATCAGATCGCCCGACGGGACTTGGCACGTCGAAAGAAACTGCGTGCGGGGTCCCTATCACGGCGGGTGAGATGGCCGGCCAGGGGTCTCGCGCCCCGCCCCCGTTCCGGCGAGGGTCTCCCGCAGACGCATTATTATCGATTGTCGATAATTTCCTTGACGAATCCCAATAATTTATACATCGATTATCGATATTAAAGGGAGGAGACGATGCCCGATAACAGAAGGCTCTTTGCGGTCACCCAGTGGGTGCTGCGCGCCGGCATCATCGTGACCATGCTGCTGATCGGCATGTATGTTCTGGGCTTGGCCGCCATGGGCTTGGGACTGATGACCTCACGCCTGCCGCTGGACAGGATCGCGCACTGGACGGGCGTAACCATGACGGCGGATGAGATCGGTCGCATGGCGCTCGCAGCGTTCGCGGGTGCGATCGCAGCTCTCGCGCTCATCCACTTCATTCTGCGCGCCTTGCGGCGCGTGGTCGCCAGCGCCAGTGTCGGCGATCCATTCATCGACGCGAATGCCGCGGAGCTCGTCCGAGTCGCCTGGCTCCTGCTCGGCGTCGAGGTGATTGCCGCGCTGATCAAGCCGATGGTTTACCTGCTCGCACCCGAGGCCGTGCGCGCCAGGATGCACGATATTGTGCACATCTCGGTGACCGGGCTGTTCGCCGTGCTCCTGATCTTTGTGCTTGCCCAGGTCTTCAGGCGTGGCAGCGACATGCGCGCCGAGCTCGCAGGGACGATTTAACGGCCCCCTTTGCTTCCAAAGTTCCTGCAAAGGGATGCGGCGTGAATCAGGAACCGTCAAACGCGGGGCACCAGCATGGCGATCGTCGTGAACCTCGATGAGCTGCTCTACGCACGCCGCATGACATTGACCGAGCTCGCCGATCGCGTCGGCATCACGCTCGCCAACCTGTCGATCCTCAAGACCGGCAAGGCAAAGGCGATCCGCTTCTCCACCCTCGACGCCATCTGTCGCCAACTCGGCTGCCAGCCGGGCGACCTGTTGGCGTTCAATGCGGATGATGCAGCGGAAGAAAGGCTGCCGACGGACGCGCTCTAGAACTTGCGGATGCCGATCAGGCGATCTGGCACGTCAAGAAGAGCTGCATGCGTGGGCGATATCGCGGCGGTTGAGGTAGCGCACTCGTGAGTGCACTACAACCGCACCCGCGTCGCCTTCATCAGATAGTCGCGTCCGATCTTGCGCAATGTGCCGGTTTTCGGCGGTCTGGCCCCGAGCGCGCGGCAAAAGCAGCTGCGCGCCATCATCAGATAGAAGAACGATGGAGCCCCTGGGCTTGGTGAGATTGTCTTGCGTGACATGGGAATTTCCTGGGAAATCTCCGACCGGATCGTCGCCGTCATGCCCCGCCCCATCGCTACGCCTGAATCCAAGAATGATCCATCCGCAAAATTCCGGGGTCATGTTGACGAGAGCCCTCGGCAATGCCAGCGGGCGATCGCCCTACTTCGCCTCAGGTAAATCCCTGGATTGGCAAGCGCCAAGCACCGAGGCTGTTGCTTAGACTCAACTCCAGAAAATTCACGCACCGCATTTGACGAGAAGAGGAAGTGAATTCTGAGCGAGTTGTTTCGATTGCCGGGAGCAGAATCGGCTTTTGAAGATGTGACAAATTCGATAGCGCCTCATGGTGCATAGGACGGGGAATTAAAAGGCCGTCCGGGATCTCGCGTGGGCCGGACGGCCTTGCGGACGTCGTGCCGACCCAACCCCGTCGGTTCCCTTCTTCCGCCAGCCGGTCAGATAGGGCGCATCCTGCTCCATCGCAATCGAAGACGCGTTCGACGCGCCCTTTTCAACAACCTTTGCTTGCGTACCGCCATTCCCGGCGGCCATCAGCCGACCGCTACAGCCTGATCCACGTTATGACCGCGGCCGCGACCGCGGCGATCGCCGACGCACACGCAGTGATCACCGCCAGCCAAGCGATCTTCAGCTGCCGGTCAGCGACGCGACGACCGCGCTGGTAGGTCCGCAACTCGAGCTGAGCCCGGGCCACGCCCCGGATGATGGCGTCACCGCTGTTCTCGACAAGGTCGCAAAGCTCGGCCTCCGACAGCTCCGAGATCGGCTGCTTTGCTTCCGGCGCCTTGAGCATCGGAACTCCTCAAGGTCAGGTCACCCCACCTTGCGGCCAATCTTATCGGCTTTGATCCAGGCGCTTCCTAGAGCCTCGATGCCGCAGGGACATGCGACCTTAAATATATTCGGTTTCCGGGCCTCGTCCCGCAAGTAGAAACTCAGAAAATACCGACTCGTTGCTTTGAGCCTTCAATGCAACCGTGAGCGGCCTGACTGCCCAGAATGCGGTCGGGGCGCGGCCCGTCAGCGATCCTGCGTCGGACAAATTTCGGCAGCGCGCCATACACTTCCCGCATTTCGCTGATAAAGCAGAATGGCGATAGCGCCAACAGCGGAGGGGCGAAGCATGCGCCTTAATATAGCTGCTCGATTGATCTTCTTGGTGGCCGCCCTGGCAATGCCAGTCGCCGGCCACGCGCAAATTGGTATTGGGGTCAGCATCACCATAGCCCCACCGGAATTGCCGGTCTATGTGCAGCCGGAAATTCCGGCTCCCGGTTACATCTGGGCTCCCGGTTATTGGGCCTACGGCCCGGATGGTTACTTTTGGGTGCCCGGTACTTGGGTGCAGCCGCCAGCGGTCGGGCTCCTCTGGACCCCCGGATATTGGGGCTGGAGAGACGGTGTCTACGTCTGGAACGAGGGATATTGGGGCCCGCACGTCGGGTTCTATGGCGGCGTGAACTACGGCTTCGGCTATGTCGGCACCGGCTATCTGGGCGGTCGCTGGGTTGGCGGGGTGTTCTCCTACAATCAGTCCGTCAACAATTTCGGCAGTGTCCACATTACGAATGTGTACAACGAGACGGTCATCAACAACAATGTGACGCGCGTCAGTTTCAACGGCGGCAATGGCGGGACGAGCGCTCAGCCGACCGCGGCCGAGCGCGCCGCCTCGCAAGAGCACCACGTGGCGCCCACCGCGCTGCAGACGCAGCACCAGCAAATGGCCAGCACCAACAAGGCGTTGCTGGCTTCGCAAAATCACGGCCAGCCGACGATCGCGGCGACCAGCAAGCCGGGTGAATTCAGCGGCAGAGGCGTCGTTGCGGCGAAAGAGGTCGGCCCCGGAAACGGGAATAAGCCCAACACCGGACCGGCAGGCACGAAGTTGAACGGCCCGACAGAAACGAAGCTAAGCAATCCCGCCAATCCTGAAGGTTCGAAGTCGAATGCCCCCGGCAAGCCGGGTGGCAACCCGCAAGGATCCGCGGCGCTGGAGAAGCAAGAGTTAGAGAAGCAGCAGTTGGAGAAGCAACAGCTGGAGAAGAGGGAGCAGGAGAGGAAGGGACCAGGACCGCAGGGCGGTCAAGCGCAGGGCGGCAACGCTGGCGCCAAGCCGCTTGCCACCACCACCGCGGGACCAAGGCCGCCTGCTCCGCCTCAGCCTCACCCACAGCAGCCGCAGCAAAAGGGCAAAGAGGAAAAGAAGCCGCCCGGCTGATGCTCGGCTCGCTGGCTCAAGGGACACCCGCTGGAGCGTGTTTTGATCGATTGGATCGAAGCCCGCTCCAGCTAACCAGCGTTCCGAAAGGCAATTCTATTTCCCGCCGACGACCGCGTAACCTTGGATTTCTATCTTGGCCTCCGGCTGCGCCAGCGCGGTGATGGTGATGAGCGCGCTACCGGGGAAATTGTCGCCAAACACTTCCCGCCGGATTTGCGTCAGCCGATCGCCGTTGCGGACGTCGGTGATGAAAACCGTCATTTGCACCATATCGCTGAGCTTCCCACCGGCCTTTTGCAGCGTCCGGTCGAGATTCTTGAATACCTGCCTGGCCTGCGCCTCGAAGTCACCCGCCAATGACTTGCCGGCGTCGTCGACCGTTGCGGTCTGCCCGGCAAGCCACACGGTCCTGCCGCCTTCGGTGATGACCGCTTCGGAATAACCGCGCTGCTGTGGGCGGTCCCCTTTGAGGTACTCTTTCGCATCGGCGGCGCTGATCAGAGCGCTCGAACAGACCAAGAGCGCGCAGCTCGACATGCGCAGGAACGATCTCGCCATCATCTTCAACTCCTCCCTTGAGGCTATCGGAGAACTCCGCTGCCGATCCCTATAGTGCCGCTGATTTGAAGTTCCTGCTACAGGGGCTGCAAGCAGCTCTTGTTTCCGCAGCCCGCGCAAGAAATGGGCGGGCTTCCTCAAGCCGTTAGCGCTTGCTTTCGGCGGTTAGGCGACCAAGAGCCCCGTTCCACTCGGTGTCCCTAGTGGCGCCCCGGCAATACTTGTAGTTATGCCCGCATAGGTTTTCGGCTGGGCGCGGACTTCGGACGAAATTTCGAGCCGCGCGGAACTAAATCCACCCATCGACATTGAGGCGAACAATTTCACCACTCTCGCGGCCCGAGAGGCGTTTCTGTCCGGGCAGGCGATGTCGCTCGCGACGGAAATTCATACGCTGCAAGCCGCGGGAGCAAAAACAATCCTGGTTCGCGGAGCACAGGGCACCGGAACACTTTCCGCCTTCTGGACGACCACTCTCTTCTCCGATCTGTCAGGATTGCACGTCAAGTTCATTGACGTCGACATGGCTCAGTTGGTGCAAACAGTCGAAGCCAATCCGACGGCCTATGGATTTACAGCTGCAACGGTATTTCCCGGCGTCCCCGGCAGCACTACAGGTTCGGCCTGTGTCGCAGGATTGGGCGCCAGCGGCTGGGGACAATGGTGCGCCGACACTACTATTCCAAGCCCGGACTACTCGCACCTCAGAGCCGCCAATTCAGGGCAGACGAGCTTCTTTTCCGATGACCAACATTTCTCTGCGGCGGGTCAAGCGGTCGTGGCCAATTACGAATTCCACTTAATACAATCCAACATCAACACGCCGCTCCCCGCCTCGCTTCCCCTATTTGCCTCTGCTCTGGCCGGGCTGATTGTTTTTCATTTGCGCGGGAGGCGGGCGAGCGCCGCACTGAGGACCGCCTGATCGACAGCAATGATCGTAATTTTTGGTTGATGGCTCCATGTCCCACGCGAGAAGGCTTTTCCGGGCTCATCATCAGTCCCCGCGCAACTCTTGCGCCGCGCCGTATTGTTAGCCAAGCAACGCTCGTTACCGGAACGGGGAGTGAAGCAGTCCAATGTAAGCGGCTTGCGCAGCTTGCAGGCGACTTCCGCCGTCGTTCATTTATGAAGCCAATATGACTTTACGATAGAATATCCACCGTCGCAGGTGAACTTGGCGGCTTGCATCCTGGTAAACGAGCGCGCCGGCGACCCGGGCGATGACGGGCTCCGCCACGCGAGTTCTGACTGCTTGAATCACCCGCGGTCGCGTGTTCGCTTGGCTCGGCGCTTGGGACTATTCCTGCAACGAGGCCGGGAACCGGCGGCCCTTGGCCGCGGCGGGAGCCGCCCTTCAATCGGGCCAATTTGTGCATATATGGATACCGGTCCGATTCGTCTCGTCGTGCCTACTCTATTTTTACGGACGATTGCTACGAACGGTGTTTTTACAAGGAGATATGCATGACCTCCGATGAAGCCCGCGCGCGGGCGAGAGCCGCGTTCAAGAAAGAAGAGCAGGCTCGCGAAGGCGCAAAGGCATGGCTCGAGTACGAAGCCGAGAGCCGCGCCACGCAGGAAAAGACCGCACGCCTTCGCGCGCTTCGCTTGGCCAAGCAAGCAGTCGACACCGCGCCAGCAGCCCCGCGCGCAAAGGCTCGCTCCCGCGCGAAATAAGCACGAGCTGCAAACAAAGAGCGCCTCCAAGCGTCGGAGCGCGCGGCTGGCCGGCTCAAGGCAGGGCTGTCGTCGGCCGCCCCTATAGCTTCGTCAAAACAACCACGCTCTCGCCGCCCCCGCAGCATTCGCTTGATTCGCTTGCACAGCTTATCACTACTATGATACCTAAGAGGGGCTGCAATGAGGGCGGTGACGCCGTCAGGGATCTCCCTGGTGCGCTGCTGTACACAGCACCAGAGCTGCAATGAGGGATATTGGATAACCATGGCGCGAATGCGCAAATTGGTGCAGCAAATGGGCAACCTGTGGCCGGTCGTCAGCATAGCGGCAGGCGGCGCTCTCACCATCGCATGGGTCGGCTTGCTCACATGGGGGCTGGTCGAGGCAGGCAGTTGGATCTGGTGAGCGCGCTCGGCGAGAGCACCAGTTGCCGACAATGGAGCGACAGCTTTTCCCCGACTCCCGCCCTATCGCGCGGCACGGTTCTGGTGTGGTGGATGCAGGTAACCGCCCCACCCGATAGCACTTTGGCGCGTTGGCGCAACATCTTGAGCTCAGGCGAAAGGACGCGTATCGACCAACTCCACTTCGCGGTCGACCGCGTGAGCGCAATCGCTGCGGGACCGGCCGCTCCTTCGGTTTAATCTCTCACACGCCGGGAGCTTGGTGGTCTGCGCCGTTGGCGCTGACGGTGATCTGGGGATAGATGTCGAGAAACTCAGCACAGCGCAAAGGTCGATGGATGTCGCAAAGCGCTTCTTTGCCCCGGCCGAGATCGCTTATCTCCAGCAGGTGGATGCCGAGCACCGGGCTGAAACATTTCTGAGAATATGGACGCTCAAGGAAGCCTACGTTAAGGCGAGAGGGCTTGGTCTGAATGTCCCGCTCCAATCCTTCGGGTTCAGGTTAAATCCGCCCTCCCTCAATTTGTATTATGATGACTTGCATGATGACGACGCCGATGAGGCTTCCCATTGGCATTTCGCGCAATGGGCCCCCACCCAGGACTATATTATTGCGCTCGCCCATAAACTGGGACGAACGACGCGGATGACCGTCGTACAACGCGCCGTCTCGATGGCAGAGCTGTGAACATCACGCCCTAGCCGCGAACAAACGGCCCGTGATGACCTTGAGATAGGCTTGCGGTTTGCTGCGATAGGAAAAATGATCGACCTCAAGCACTTCATAATTGACCGGACGGGTGCTCCATTCACACCAATCCGTGAGTTCGTGACGGTCCACAACGCGATCTTGGCGGCCCCAGATCACCGTTAATGGAGCATCGAGGCGGCGCGGCGGCAGTGTGTCGGTCTCGTGCGCTTCCAGATCGGCGCGCAAGGGCCGCTCAAACAGGTCCCAAATCTCACGATCGTCCGTGATTTGCGTCGGTATGGCGCCGAATCTGTCGGCAATCGCGCGAACAAATTCAGCCCCCGAAAGCTTGTGGATGTGTCTCTCGCGCGGAACGGTCGGTGTGGCGGAGATGAAGAGTTCTGTTGGGCGCCGATCAGTCTGATCGAGCAGCGAGGCGACATGGACTGCCAGCTTGCCGCCCACGCTGTGGCCGAAAAGGGCGAACGGGCGCGGATCAGAGATTGAGATCACTTCCGCAATCGCTTCTGCAGCGGGGACAAAGCTACGTTGCGGCTCCTCATCCAGTCGCGTTTCTCTGCCGGGAAGTTGGACGGGAGCGATCTCGATCTCGGAAGGCGCTGCCGATACCCAGGACGCGAAGGCACTTGCTCCCGCTCCAGCATGGGGAAAACAATACAGGCGCAAACAGGCGCGCGGCCGGTTATTGGCCCGCCAAAGCCACTTGCTCATGCAACAGCTCTCCCGGTCTCGGCTGACGAGAAACGAGAACAAGCCTACCAGCCGATGTTCTACCAGGCACTGCCCGACCAGCCTATGCGCAGACTATTCCCTGTCTGGCTGCCGCTACATGCAGACAGCGCTCCCCATGAATAAGAAGGAGCTCGCTGTTCCGCTGTTCCAGTGGGCAGCGGCTTTGCAGAGGCGAGCGAGCGCCAACTCCCGCGACGACCACGGCAGTCGCCGATCAACCCCGCCGGGCCGCGATGGCGCGCAGCGAGCTTATAGGCACGGTTCAGACGTGATGTTGGTTTATCCCGGGTCCCGCCAATTGTGTGGTTCGATCGTGGTTCAATCCGGACGAGCCATTTGTCGGGTTTCCACCGGTGCCGTACCCCACCTCCGGAAAGGCGGACGCCATGTACTGGCTCCAAAGCATGGCTCCCCGATCGATTGCGCTTGCTGAGCCGGTCGCTGTCCCTTGCTGGAGTGGCGGGTCGACGATGTCTGTCCCTCCGTGACCGTCGCTCGAGACCGTAAAGTTCGCCAGCGAATAGTTGCCAAGCAGGGGAAGGGTGGCAGTATGAACACCATCGCTGACGGTCAGCGTCCCCGGTGAATTGTGCCCGGTATAATGGACGGTTGCCTTTGCGCCGGCGGTGATATCGGCCAAATCGATCACGTCTCCGACTGCAAGTTGGCCGCCGATCCTGCCGGTGAAGCTCGCCGAATTGTCTATCTTCAGCTTTCCGGTCGACCCGGCGAACGTCACCGTGCCAGCGTAGGGAGACGTCAGCTCGAGTGTCCCGCCAGTAGCGATCGTCTGGTTGGTGTTGACAATGTGTAGGCCTGCCAAGGTCGTAACGGCTCCGGCCAGATTTGCTGCATTCCCGGCCAGGTCTGTGATCGTCGCTCCGTTCGGCAGGTTGACGCCCTTGATCCCCAGCGCGCTGACGAGACCGTCGTTCGCACCCACCCGGTAGCTGAAAGTCAGAGCATTGGTTCCCGAGCCGCCCGTGAAGGTTGCCGTTCCGCCGTCATTGAGCGTCAGCGTTGGCGTGCCCGCGACCCTTACGGCCTCGCTCATCTGCAGCGTGAACACGATCACACTGCCTGGGCCCTCGGACCCGGTTCCCGGGGAGGCGACGACCTGAGTGATGGTTGGCGAGGTTGTATCGATCTGGAGAGTCGTGGTCGGGGCAACCATCAGACCACTCAGATCGGCGGCATTGCCCGCTCGATCGGTTACCGTCGCTGAATTGAGGTTGACCGACTTCACCGTGAGGGCGGACGTGTTCTGGCCCGCCGCTACCGTGTAGTTGAAATATAGCTCGTTACTATACGAGCTGGTGGCGCAGTACGCGGTGCCACCGTCGTTGAGGGTCAGCGTCGGGACCCCGCCCGCAATAGTCACCCCCTCACTCAGCATGACGTAAAAGGTGGCGACCTTTCCGGCATTCACGTCGTTGCTCGACGCATGCTCGGTGACGGAAGTGACCGTGGGCGCCGTAGTATCGATCTTAACGGTACCGGTTGGATTGGTCACCGCGCCGTTGAGATTGGCGAGATTACCGGACTGATCCTTGATTGTGGCCGAGCCGAGGTTGACGCCTGTGATCGTCAGGTCGGACGTGTTTTGGCCGGCCGCCACTACATAAGTGAAAGTCAGTGCGCTGGTGAGACCCGTGCCGCCCGTGTAAGTCGCCGTCCCGCCGTCATTGAGGGCCAGCGAGGGTGTGCCCGAAACGATCACAGGTGCAGTCATATTGACCGTTATGGTGACCGAGTTCCCCGCGTCCAAATCGCTGTTGGCAGGAGCGTCCGTCACGGATTTGACGGTGGGTCCGGACGTGGAGATTTGCAGTATGCCGGCCGGGTTCGTTACCGCGCCGCTGAGATCCGCGGCATTGCCGGCACCATCCGTCACGGTAGCCGAATTGAGATTGACCGCCTTCACCGCGAGATCGGAGGTGCTCTGGCCGGCACCGACCGTGTAGCTGAAGGTCAGCGTGTTGGTCGGACTCGAGCCGCCCGTGTAGTACGCGGTGCCGCCGTCGTTGAGGGTCAATGTCGGCACACCGTTGGCGACGGTTACCGCCTCGTTGAGATTAACCGTGAAGGTCACGACACTGCCGATACCGACTTCGCCGCTGCCCGCCGTGATCCCGGCGCCCGATGTCACCACCGATGCGACGGTGGGCGTCGTGGTGTCGATCTGCGGGCCGTTCTGAGCGAGACCGGTCAAAGCAAAGCTTGCGGGATTGCCACCGCCATCCAGGACGGTGGCGCCGTTGAGATTCACCCCTGTTACAGCAAGCGAGCCGATATTTTGACCTGCTCCCACAGTGTAAGTGAAGGTCAGCGTATTGGTGCCGGAGCCGGTTTGGTAGGTCGCCACGCCTCCATCATTGAGGCTCAGCGTCAGCGGGCCGCCCGTCACCGTCACGGCGTCATTGAGATTGAGAGTCAATGTGACGGTCTTGCCGGCATTCAGGTCGCCACTCGATGGCGTCTCCGTGATCGATTTCAATGCCGGCGGAGGGTCGATGGCCAGGCCGGAGAAGGTCGTCAGTGCGCCCGCCAGATTTGCGGCATTGCCCGCGGCGTCGGTGATTGTCGTGCCGCCTGGCAAGTTGACTTGGGTGATGGCCAGCGCCGAAACCGTGCTGTCGGTCGAGCCGACCGTATAGGTGAAGGTCAACGCATTCGTGCCGCTGCCCGAGGAGTAAGTTGCGGTGCCACCATCGTTGAGGACAAGCGTCGGCGTGCCGTTGGCAACGGTTACCACCTCGCTGAGGTTGACCGTCAGGGTTACTACGTCTCCGGCTGAGAGATTGCCGGTTTGCGCACTGATGCCCGCGCCCGATGCAACCACCGAGGAAACCGTCGGCGGTGTCGTGTCGATCTGCAGCGTGCCTGCCGGATTGGTGACCGCGCCGCTGAGGTCGGCGGCGTTGCCGGCACCATCCGTCACCGTGGCCGAGTTGAGATTGACCGCCTTCACCGTAAGATCGGGTGTGTTGTCGCCGGCCCCCACCGTGTAAGTGAAGGTCAGCGCACTGGTGGGGCTCGATCCGCCCGCATAGGTCGCCGTACCACCATCATTGAGGGTCAATGTCGGCACGCCATTGGCAACACTCACGGCCTCGCTCAGATTGACCGTCAAGGTGACGACGCTGCCAGCCTTGAGGTCGCCACTGCCCGCCGCGATGCCCGCGCCCGATGCAACCACCGAGGAGACATTCGGCGGTGTCGTATCGACCTGGGGGCCGACCTGAGTGAGATTGGTCAGTGAGAGGCTGGCAGCATTTCCGCCGCCATCCGTGATCGTCGCGCCATTGAGGTTCACGGCGGTTGCGGCCAGGGAACCGATATTCTGTCCGGTGCCGACCGTATAGCTGAACGTCAGCGCGCTGCTTCCGGAACCGCCCGCATAGGTCGCGGTACCGCCGTCATTGAGGGTGAGGGACGGTGTGCCGCCCACGACCGTCACCGCCTCGTTGAAGTTGACGGTCAGCGTCACGCTGTGCCCGGCGTTGAGGTCACCGCTCGAAGGGGACTCCGTGATGGAGGAGATTTTCGGCGTCACCGGCGGCGCAGCCGTCCCGACCGTCAGGCTGACCGGTTCGGACGCTCCACTCGTGCCCGATGCATTGGTTGCCTCGGTCGTGAACGTGTGAACCCCGTTCGAGAGCGCGGCCGTCGCGAACGACCAGATGCCGCTGGCGTTCCCGGTAGTGGTACCGAGTAAAGTAGCGCCATCGAATACCTTGACGGTCGTGTTCGCACCGACCGTGCCGTAGAGCGTAACGACGTTGCCGGTCAAAGCATTTCCGGTGACCACCGGCGAGCTCGGCAGCTTGGTGCTCTCTCCGTATTGAGGGCCTGCAACTGATGCGGTGGTATCTCCCAGGGAGTTCGTATCAACCGCGGAAAATTCGTTCCACGTGCCATTGACCATAGTCGGAGTGGTGAACGTCCAGCTTCCGCTGCCATTGACGGCGGCTGTGCCCAATATGTTGCCGTCATCGGAGATGGTGACCGTAGTATTGGCGCCGGCGGTGCCGTTCAGCGTGAAGGTGCCATTGCTGTTGGTTGTGCTGGTGGTGAAAACGGGCGCCCGGACGGGCGTGATATCGACTTCGAGCCCGAGGAAGGTCGATATCACTCCCGCCGGGCTCAGCGCGTTGCCGCTGGTGTCGGTGATCGCGGCACCATTCGGAAAGTTGATGCCGGTGACCGCAAGCGCCGCAACCGTGCCGTCATTTGCCCCGACCGTGTAGCTGAAGGTCAGCGCCGAGGTGCCGGAACCGCTCACATAAGTGGCGATGCCACCATTGTTGAGCGACAAGGTCGGAGTGCCGGCGACCGTAACAGCAGTGCTGGTCGCAAGGGCAAACGTAATGGCCGTTCCGACAGTTTTCTCGCCGGTCGCAGGCGATGGCGTGACTTTGGTGACTACAGGCGTCGTCGACGACGTGATCGTGGCGTCGGATGCCTGCGAGGCTCCGCTGACCTTGCCTGCAGGATCTGTCGCGGTTGCCGTCAAAGCGTGCGTGCCGATGGACAGGGCACCGGTCTCGTAGGCCCACGAACCGTCGCTGTTGACTTTGGTCGTGCCGAGCTTTGTGGTTCCATCATATACGGTCAGCGTGCTGTTCGCTTCGGCGGTCCCCGACAGCATCGCTCGGTTCCCGTTCACCGTGTCGCCGATAACCAGCGGAGCCGTCGGTGTGCCGGAAATCACCAAGTTCTTGTAATCGGCCGTGATCGTCTCGCCTGTGCTGCTGGGATCCTGGTAGATGCCTTCCTTCCAATAGTTTCCCGCGCCATATCCCAACGGACCGTGGTAATTGATGATCTGGGTCCCGTTGACCCACATCTCCAGGAAGCCGTTCGAATTGTTCTGGAAATTGGCCGAGATTTGCACGTCATAATATTGCCCGCGCACAATCGGAGTCGGCGCGATGTACAAGAATCCGCCGCCGACCTCCGTAGGCGCCGTAGCGCCGGGCAAGGCATAGTACGCATCGACCGCGAGGTAGTCTCCCTGCCCCACTCCGCCCGGACCGGTCAGATGAATCGAGAACGGCGGATAGTCCGGATTCATCGCCTGGGTGATTGAGGAATTGTCGTCGCTGTGGAATTGCCCGATAACGGTCCAGAACTGGTTGGTGGCTCCCGGCTCGACCTGAAACTGGTAGCCGACATTGATTGTGTCGGCTGGAGCGAAAATCGTGCCGCTCGCAACCTCGGTCCGATGGCTGCCGTTGTCCGCCCAGGTGTCGCCTTGTTTGAGGGTAAAGCGGAGAGTTTGCGGATCGGTCTCCGTGATGGCCCACGGTGCGTTGCCGTTGACGTCGGCATTCTCGACATAGAACGGCGAGCCGTCGATCGAGATCGGGTTCGACCATTGATCGGTGAGCGGCGAGAATGAACCGATATCGGGCTGGACCGTGATATTCAGCGAAGCGGATTGAGCGCTCACCGCGCCTGATGCATTCGTCGATGTCACAGAGAGCATGTGCGAACCGTCGGACAACGGCGAGGATGTTGTGAAGGTCCAAACACCGCTGAGGTTCGCTGTCGTTGTGCCAAGCTCGGTCGTGCCATCGAACACCGTAATGGTAGTGCCCGCGGCCGCGGTGCCCACCAGCCTCAGCTCATTTGATGGCGTGACCAGGTTGTTTGCCGGCCCGCTGTCCGGCGAGGCGGACAGAATCACCGGGGTGGGTGGCGGCGCGCCGGCTGAGCCGCTGATTGTGACGGTCGGGTCACCCGAGGAGGGACCGGTGGTGCCGGCCAAATCAGTCGCGGTCGCCACGAGATTGTGTGTGCCGGCCGACATCGTCCCGGTAACGAAGCTCCAGGCGCCGGCACCATTCGCCACGGTCGTGCCAAGCAAGGTGGTGCCGTCATAGACATTGATCGTGTCGTTCGCCTCGGCACTGCCGGTCACGGTCAGGACGTTGTCAGCTCCCACCGATTCGGTAAGGAAAACGGGGGCTGCGGGCGTGTGATCGTCGATTGTCATGCTAGCGGTCGAGGAAGCGGCGCTCGGATTGCCGCTGCCATCCACCGCAATTGCGCTGAAATTGTGGGTACCGGCTGTCAGCTGCGAGGTTGTGAAGGCCCAGATCCCATTGATGTTGGCAGTCGTCTGCCCGAGCAGCGCGGACCCATCATAGATATCGACGGTGATATTGGCGGCAGCGGTGCCGTTCAGGGTCAGGACGGTTGCGCTCGTAATCCCGTCACCGGCCACGCCAGTATCGGGTCCAATCGAGGTGATTGCGGGCGCCGTTGGGGGCGTGACGACCTGAACATCGAATGCCGCGGAGGCAGGGCTGGTCGCACCCTCCCAATCCGTGAACGTTGCAGTGAACTGGTGCACGTTGCCGACCGCAAGCGTTCCCGTTTGGAAAGTCCAGGTCCCGTTGCTCGGATTTATTGTTGCTTGGCCAAGCAGCGTCGTGCCGTCGTAGACGTCGATGAAGCCTTGCTGCGACGGGTCCGAGGTGCCTGACAACGTCAAAACTTGAGCGGTCGTGGTGGTGCTTCCGGGTGTCCCGGTCACCGGCGAATAGGATGTGATGACTGGAGACGTTGGCACTGTGGTATTAATGGTGAGATTCAACGCCGCGGACGCCGCACTGGAAGCTCCCGCAGCCACATCGACTGCCGTCAGGCTCACTCCAAAAAAGCCCGTCCCCAGGACTGGGGTGGTAAAGGTCCAAACACCGCTCGCATTGACTGCCCCGGTGCCCAGCAGGGTCGTCCCGTTGAAGACTTCGACGGCGGTATTGGGGGCAGCCGTGCCGGTCAATGTCAGCACGTTAGCGTCAGTCATATTGGGATTGCCGGTGAGGAGGCCGGTGTCTGGCGAGAACGAGGTGATCACAGGTACCTGCACCGACATCAGCCAGCTCCCTCAATATTTAAGTAAATTGAAGTAAAGGGATGTATCGCCATCCCTCCGGTATGTTGAGGTGAGGAAATAAACGTCATCCATAAAGAAAAGGATGTAGGTATGAATACACTTTTATATGACGCAGCGGTTCTGTAGATCTCCGCGTCAGAATTTCCGCTGGCCGCGTCGTGCGCGCTGCCTGAAATCTGAGCGACACCGGCGCGAGATCGAGGAAGCAAACAAATCGACCGCGCGCGTGTCGTCTGCGGCGGCGCCGGCGCTCCGACGTTCTTCCGAGCTTTCTCAATAGATTACAGTAGCGTACTGCCCGCCCCACGCATCGGCACGCCATCCCCCGCCCCCTTGCAGCCGGACCGCTATCTGGCCCACACCCGCTCTAGCCACCCACGAGCCCCCCGGCTCTGATACTTCCAACCTGGGCTAGAAACTCCCGGCTCTACGCGCGGCCTGTCTATTTCCCCAGACACATTGCACTAGAACATGGTTAACGCCCCAGCAGTGACGGCGGTTGATGTTGAAAATATGGCACGCAAGACTGGAGGATACTCCCTGGTGTTTCTCCCTAAGGGCATATCCTCCAGCGGAAATCTGTCATCCAATTGAAACAAATCCAAGAACCAGCAAACTGGCCGTTGAGGAAAATCAGCTACACGGATGGGTCCATGTCGAGTGAATGATGGAACAGCACCGGCACCCAAAAGGCGGATCGGAACCGGCCGCTGAGGTGTAGCTCCAAACAAGTGGCTCACAGCAACTTGGTGCTTGCCGCGCCCCCTGGCGAGGCTGGCAATTGGGTTACCCGGTCTTCAGGCAATCTAAGCATGCACGCATCACGACGGACCGCCGGACCTAGCTTATGGAGACCGCTCGCTGCAATCGACTGCAGAACTTCCGATACCTTCACAAGAGCGGTAGTTCATCGCTGGACCGGTGTTGCTGCCTCCCGCTCCGCTGCACCGTCACCTGAACATTGTCGAAATCGGCCTGGTCCCCTCACGCTCCATCCGGTTAAGCGACGGCCGAATGCACGCGCCGGGCTCTCGATCCATGAGTAGGTCAGTTGCGCAATCAGAACAATGGCCAGCACACTCACAAGGACCAAAGCATCGCCGATCCAGGGATTTATCAGGATGATGAATTTGTGTGTCACCGGATCCGTCGTCAGCGCGACCTTGAAAAGTCGTTTCACACTGATGGTAAGTACAAGGATAGTGACGTATTGCACCATGTAGATGGAGTAGGAAATTCGGCCCAGAAACTGCACAAACGGATGCATCAACACCCGCGCAGCCGGCCCCTGGTCGGTTTGCAGCAGGCCGACCGCAGCGACAAACGCAGGGATTACGAGGACGACTTCCCAGCCGTGGGCTAAAGACATCACCAACACGATAGCTATAACAGAGGCCACCGCAGCGATATGCATGGGCAGTTGCAGGCGTCGATCCTTCTCAAACTCACGCGGCAACATGACCGTTGCGCCGAGAAAAAAGCCCGCCAGACAGCGAACCACGCCCCAATCGTAGGTAATGTCGAGTCCGCCTCGTTCCAGGGCCAAACCCACATAGGCGAGCCCGCCGACCACGAGGGCGCAGGGGAAGAACAGCTTTCGGCGCATTAGGCCAGACCCGGCCAGCACGCCAAATACGAGATATGCGGCAAATTCGCTACTGATCGTCCAGCTTGGAACATTCCAAGACGTCTCTTTCAAAACATGCAATCCTTGGACCAAGAAAAGATTTGCAATGAGAGCTGAAATGGAGGTGTTGCCGGAGAATGGCGCTTGTTCCGAGGGTGTTGGCAGTGCTCCTTGCATGAACAGCTTTGCCAGTTCCAGGCAAACCAGCACCGCGAGCACAAAGAAATGCAGCGGGTACACTCGGAAGAATCTCAAGCAGATAAAATTTGCGAGGTTGCCGGTGTTCGCTATCTTGGCTCCATAGTTCCGGACGATAATGAATCCCGACATGATGAAGAACAAATCTACGGACAGGTAGCCGTTCACCACAAAGTTGTTGGTTGTCAGGTGGTTAGGCCATCCGATATGAAAGAAAACCACAAGAAGCGCAGCCAAACCACGTAGGCCGTCCAAGGCCAGAAGCCGTCGGCTCGTACCCGTGCTCGGAAAATATTCGTTCATGGCAGGCTTTATGGTAGTTGATGCAAACAAAGACGCCAAGCACTGCGATCCAAGCTCTCCCTGCATTTGCATCGTTACTCGCACCGCGCGCGGCGCATGCGACAAATCCGGGAACGGCACGATCGTCTGATAGCCGCGGATTTGTGAGCCAACCGGATTGCCGAACATGTTATAATTTGTCGAATCGGCCGCGATTACCGGCATCAAATGCGCGCGGGAGAGGTCCTCGCATTTTTGGGAGGTGACATGGATGTCGGTCAGGCGCCAGATCCTCGAGCTTGTCGGCTCAGCCCCGCTGTTGCGGCCCGTAGCTCGGATGGCTTATGAGCGGCGGTTTGCCCAGCAATTTGGCGGCGAGCGCTTGTTTCGCGGAATCTATTCCGACTTTTCCGAAGCGGCCGCATCCGCCCCGCGCAGTTCCTTCACCGGTCATGACAACGTTGCCTACGTCAGCAAAGTTGCCGTTCATGAGCATGAGGCCTTTACGGCATCCTCCCCCTACGCCTCCACTCGCGCACGGTCGAGCGATTATCCAATCCTCTTCTGGCTATCAAAGATTTTGCCTTCAGCAGCCCGCATTTTTGATTGGGGCGGCTGTACCGGAATAAGCTACTATGTGTACCGAGAGTATCTCGCATTTCCTGATCGGCTGGAATGGATCGTCAACGACGTACCTGGCGTTGTCGCCCTTGGCCGGGAACTGACGTCACAGCAGGACGCTTCGCAGCTCACCTTTACGACAGACCTCACGCTGCTTGAAAATTGCGACATTGTGATATCCGCGGGATCCCTTCAGATGATCGAGGAGCCGTTTGCACTCCTCAAGAAAATACCGAAACTCCCACCTCATTTCTTCATAAATAAAGTGCCTGTACTTGAGAGGCCTTCAGTGGTGACATTGTGCAACAATGGAGCAAGCTATTGCCCGTATCGTCTGCTTGAACGTGCGGACCTCATTCGCAACATGGAGGACCTTGGGTTCGCACTTGTTGATGAGTGGGAGATTCCGGAATTGTCCTGCCGCATCCCGTTCCATCCCGAATTTTCGGTACCGCACTATGCCGGCTTTTACTTCTGCAGGCGCGAGGCCGCGAGCGCTCGGAAACTTTTCCGCAATGGCGGCCACCAGCCGTTCACCGGGGACTAAACGCACTGGATGCCTTTGCGAGCGCCTTTCGCAACGGAATCGCCGCATCCATGATTGCGGCTTTAATCGCATCAGAGCGAGTATGCGCTCCTGGAGGCGTCGGTTCCAGGCCAAGCTTGCGAAGGTAATGATTGCACCCGCGAACTTTGCTGAGCAGGCGAGTCGATGTCGTCTCAAAAACAAACGAATACGAAACTGACGGACTTTTGCCGGTCTTCACCCAATGCGGTGCGTTTTGCGGTTGGTGATGCCCGCGTCCAGCCGTTAAATTAAATACGTGCTCCTTGCCCGGATCACGTCCATTCAGAGGCACGTGTCCGCTGGTAACCTTCGCACGGCTGTAGAACGGCTCCAGATCAGCTTCACTCATAGCCGTAGGCGAGTAGACGTGATACTCCTTTTCTCCTGATATATGGCAGAAAAAGGCTGTCTCTGGATCAAAGTGGAAAGGCGTTATCGTCGCGCCGGACGAGACAAGAATGGTTGCCTCGAGGCGCAAGACAGCATCGCGCCCCAGCCCTCCGGCCAATCTAATCACCTGCTGAAACAATTCGTCCAGAAGAATGCGAAAACGTTGATCGTACTTCTCGGGACGCATAAGCAGAAGACGACAGTCCCCCTCGTCAAGTCGCCGCAGCGTCTCCAAGGGCGAGTAGGGCAGCGAGCTCACGATAGCCAAATCGGAGCCCGGCGCCGGGGCACCCCGAAATGCGTATACGTCACGCTCAGTACTTGGATATTTGGCCGCCAGCGCCCGCAGCGAGTCGAAATCAAACAATTCCAAATTGCTCAGATCATGCGTGAAGCCAAACGGCTCCCTCCCGAACGATCGGTCAAACAACTGCGGATCTATGTGAAGGTGATTCACAGTAGCCCCCGAATTATCCGCGCATTTCGGGACCCCTCGCGCCGACAATCGAATAAAAGATGTCACATTTCAACGACAGGTTCAAGTAATTGCGTGAGGGCGCAAGTCCAACGGTGTCAATTCTACAGCTTTGCTTGACTGGCCAACCATGATGCAGGCGTACGGGACAGAAACACGCGGCTGCCTAGCCTGCCCGCAGCGCACCCGCACGCTTCTGAACTAGCACAATGATATCGGTCTTTGGCCAGGCAAATGTCTGATAAGCAGACAAAATCTTAAAGACCAGGCGATTTTCGAAGTAATAGCGGGGCGTTGAATTCACTCCGTATGAGCAGTTAAGCCATTTTGTGTCAGGAAAATATTTGCGAAGCGCGTGAAACGAGTTCAGCTTGTACACGGTCGGAAATTTGTCCTCGGCCGGAAAGCTCGGCTTGATCCATCGCAGCAACGCACTCTGAACTCCGTGCGGAAGCAGGCTTGATGCGACACCCACATAGCTCCAGCGATGCGGCGTGCGCGCGCAGATCCAGCCACCCGGCTTCAGAATACGAAAGAGCTCTGCTGCGAGGTGAGATGGGTCCTGCACGTGTTCAAAAACCCAGTGGGCGACGGCTAGATCTATCGAGGCGTCATCGACGGGGATCGGACCGCCGATCTTCATCAAGTATCTTTCGTCCAAATAGGGGTGCTGGAGAATGCCATCGTCCACATCAACGCCGATGACCTTTCGCACCTTGCCTTGCAGTTTGCAGAGCTTTTCGCGCAGCTGCACCTCGTTGCTGGAAAAGACTGCCCCCCGTCCGGCTCCGAAGTCGAGCACGGTCATCTCGGGTCGAAGCAGTGCATTCACCCGGACATAGAATGCAATCTCGCCGTCGTCCCTGACGATGCCACCGGCAACGACCTCTGGGCGGACATCGGCAATGATCAGAGGCCTTTGCCCCGAACGCCGAGAGTCCGGGTTTGGCGATGCACGCTCGTCTGCAGGTGAAGGCGTTTTGGTTGCGCTCATGTCAGTCGGGATTCGAGCGGATTGCCGCGTTGTATCGTGATCAGGTGATATGGCCACATTTTCATCCTGAGATGGCAGCTTTCGCACGCTGGTCCGCCACTTGCCCAGCGACGCTCGCCTGATTGATCCATCCTATCGTCCATCGCTCGCTCGAGCCGCTCGTCGACATGTTATCGAAGCGAGTGCAGTCGTGGCATCTCGCAATCCCATCCCACGAAATTCCGGAGAGAACTGATCCGGCGTCAATCCATCGACCCGACGGAGCAGCTTGGTGCGGCAAATGGTCATTCCATTAGCAGTGAGCAAATCGACATGGGTTTGATGCGGCATGCGGTTGATGAGGTAGCTTCGCTTCCCGCGCACAAGCGACCAGATGAACGGCGAGCATTCCCAATGGCCGTTCCATTCATCCGAAAGATTGTGGCTCGAATAATCAATCAGGTGGGTCATTGCGCCGCCAGGCGAGAGCCAGCGGGCGAAAGCCGCATAGGCGGCTTCCACATCGTCGACGTGCTCCAGCACCGATTCTGACACGATGATGTCGACGGATTCGTCCAAGTTGGCATGACCGAGGTCCGCCGATGACCGCGGTCGAATGAAATTATCGCCTCGCGACTCCAGGTCGTGGCGGATTGCGGCCAGCCGCTCCGGCCTCAGCGTCCGCTCCAAAAGCGCGTCCGACAGCAGATTCCTCGGAAAAGCCGGATCATCGATGAATGGAAATATTCTGGCACACCATCCGGTGACCGGAATGTCAGCACGGCTCTTGAACAGGCGCACCAATTCATCGAACACCGCGAGATTGCGTGCGTCCGTGGTGTGGTCAACCAGGTCAAAAGCATAGTAGCGCCTCGCTCCGCTGAGGAGCGCCGCAACACCCATTCCATAGGACGATCCCGGTCCGAATTCGAGGACGACCTTGTCGTCAAAAGCCACATCAATCTCGGCAAGAGCCATCAGGTGCCGCATGAAGATCGCGTAGCTTCCTTCCGGACGGAATGCCCCACCGGTACCGGTGCCGGAATTTCGCAACGATTTGACCCAGTGCGATGCGGCACCCTTGACTATGCTCTTGTATCGAATCACGGATTGCTCCGGTGCCTGAATCTATTCACGTTGCAAAGGCAACTGCCGGTGACGCACGATCCACGATCAGACCTCCAGCTCATCATCCGCATAAGCCTCGTCCGCCGATGGAATGGTATCTTGCATCGTCGCCGTCCTATGCTGAAAAATGAGCCCCAACGCCATCGACGTCAGCACGGTGCTTAGGCTTTTCGTCATGAAGTTGCTTTCAGTGATGTTGACGATAAGTATGACGCATAAAATGCCGAACGGAAATATGTTGGTTTGCGACGATTCGGTCGATGTCGTCAGGATCAGGCGAGCGCCACCGAGTAAGATCGCTCCATAGGCCAAGACGACGATTGGCGACCCGAAGTAACCAAACTCGAGGAACTTGTCGACGTATCCGTTGTCGACGCTCCATTCCGACAGGTCGGCGGCGATGTTCGCGCCGAAGCCCCCTCCAAACAAGCTCCAGCCAGAATTGTAGAAGTTCTCCAGGATGATCGGCCAGAAGTCGGCCCGACCGGTAAGATCGGTCGATTTACCGAGGACTTGCACCACAAAATAGTTGAGAAGGCCGAGCTTGTAAGCGACGCCAACTGCCGCAGCAACGGCCGCAAAGGCCAGGAAGACCGGTTTGCGCTCCGGAGGCGGAAAGCGGGTCACGATGTGACCGACATATAGGAAGGCCGGCGTTATCACCGAGGCGACAATTCCAGTGGCCGATTGCGTGCCGGCCAAGCACGTGATGCTGCAGGCGAGAGCGGCGATCAGGAGCGGCAATGGGAAGATCGATGTTCCGTAGAACAGCAAGAGACCGATGGTGAGTCCGGAAAAATAGCCGAGGCCTTGTTTATGGCTGAAAATACCCCGCCACAGGCCCGCATGCACGGTTTGATATGGGTCGGTAAGTTGGTGAATGGCCACATCCGGGAAGAGCAGCACCCAAGCGATGCTCAAGATGCACCCCAGCACCATGATCCTCACGGAAAATCGTATGCACTGAAATTGCGGCATCGCGCCGACCATCGTCACACCCAACAGGGCGGTCGTCATATAAGTGTTGGCGGTGTGAATGGTCTCGCCGGCATTGCGTGACCATATGGCGGAGAGGAACGCAATTCCGATCAGGACCCACATGGGCCAGCATTGAAAAACAAGACTGCGTATTCCGGGACTCGACAGCGCCACGGCAAAAACGAAGATCTCTGAGGCGATGGTCACCACCTGCAGAATAGGAGACCCCACCCACATCCCGGTGGTCATGTCCATCGCCAATTGAATGGTGAATGCGGGAAAGGCAAAAACGAGAAAAACCGCGAACAAGAAACGCAGCGCCGGGTTCGCGGCAGATGATATTTCGGCAGCATCCGGCGCGAAGCGCTGGTCGGACCCGTAACCGACTGCGGTTTCCGGAGAGGGTGCGATGTTCATCTGTCGATTGTCACGAAAGGCCGCGCCTGAGCGACGCCATCCTTCCGTCTCCATCTACCGGGCGCCGCACCCTGGATCAAGAAAACTCAGAACCGCGCAAAAGCGGGCTCATCGCATCGCATGGTCATCTCGGGATGAAAAGGGAGATTTGAAGCAACCTGAGGCTGGAGACCAATTTTGCGCCGATATCCTTAAATGGACCGGGGACCGGGCAAGGCCTGCCGCGCGCATTGAAGGTCCGGGAGCATGCGAAATTCTCCCGATCCCAAAAGTCCTTGCTGGAGGTGGCGCCCTTAACGACTTCTGCAGAAGCGGTTCGGGAGGAACCCGTTCCCCCTGGAAGGACATCCAAACGCGTGGTATAAATGTAGCAGCAAGACCAAATGTATCGCGCTCTGGGAAAGAAGAACAGATGCACCGGGCCACTGAGAGCAAATATACCGGGGCCGGATTTTCGCATTTGATCGTTACGGACCGGTGGGTGGCCGGCGACTACATAGGTTAACAAGTGCTCCCACAGTATAGTCCGCAGCTCAATGCTTGATGTAGGTAAAAACTATAGAATCTCACCACCGGTATCCGGCTTCGGCGGCTCCCCACAGGGCTCGCCGGGCCAGTACATTGAAATTGCACTTGGCTATCTGAAAAGACAGTTCAAGGTCGTCCTTTTTACGATTGTCGCAACCACAAGTTGCATGATCGGATATCTCCTGGTAGCGCCGGCAAACTACAAGGCCACCGCGACCGTGGGGATTGATTCGGCAAAGTTCTCCCTGTTCCAGCCGGTCGGCGAGGTGTCGATCGATTCATCAGCGGCAGTTGAAAGCCAGCTTGAGTTTGTGCGCTCCGAGAGGATCGCGCTCCAAGTCATCAAGAACCTCCACCTTGCGGACCAGGTGCCGCCGCAGAGTGGCGGCGGCCTGTGGGGCGCGCTGTTCGGGCGACGCGAGCCGCCGACCGAGTTCGAGTACACGCGGGAACTGTTGGCAGCCATCGAGAAGCACTTGACGGTCAAACGTCTCGGAATCGCCTGGGTGTTCGAGATCAGTTACGAGGCCACCGATCCCAACCGTGCCGCCGAAATGGCCAATGCGGTGGCTGATGCCTACATCGCCGACCAATTGGAGGCCAAGTATCAGGCCACTCGGCAGGCGAGCGCGTGGTTGGAGGGCCGGATCAAGGAGGTCCGCGAGCAGAACTTGGCTGCGCAGAATGCGGTGGTCGAATACAAGGCCAAGAATAACATCATCGATGCCGGCGGCAGGCTCGTTAGCGATCAGCAGCTGGGCGAGCTCAATACGCAATTGGCAACCGCACGCGGACAGGCTTCCGACGCAAAGGCCAAGCTGGACCGGGTCAACGCGGTGGTGCAGTCAACCTCGGCTGGAGGCTCAAGCGAATTCGTGACCGATGTCGTGCTCAACGACACGATCGGGAAGCTGCGCTCACAGCTTGTCGACCTTACCAACAAGGAAAGCGATTGGTCGACGAAGTTCGGCGCCAACAACGTCGCTGTGGTGAATCTCCGGACGCAAATCTCCCAGGTTCGCTCGGCGATCCTGGATGAGCTGCATCGCGTGGCCGAATCTTCCAAGAGCGACTACGATCTGGCGCTGAAGAAGGAGAAGAACCTCGAGGACCAGGTCGCACAAGCGATCGCTCGAACAGAAGCTTTGAACCGCGCGCAGGTGACCTTGCGTCAGCTGCAGGATACGGCCACCGCCTCAAAAGACCTGTACGACAACCTGAACAAGCGGTACATGGAATCGGTCGAACAACAATCGAATCCTGTTTCCGAAGCCAGAATACTCACCCGCGCAGTGCGCCCCCTCGACAGGGACTACAAATCGACCTTCAAGATCCTTGCGGTAATCTTCGCCAGCGGAATGTCGATCGGGCTTGGGATCGCGGCTGTGCGTGAATTTGCTGATGGCGTGTTTCGCACGGTCAGCCAGGTCGAGCGGCGACTGCGATTGAACTGCATCACCCTCGTGCCCCGCTGGGATCCGAGCGAAGCGCACTACCGGCCGCCGGACGGGAGAGCTCTGGCCAAGGCGAGGACGATTGAACAGACCGAGAGCCCGGCTTGGGCCGTGCCGTACGCGCCTCTATCAAGCTACGCTGAAGCCATGCGTTCGATAAAGCTCGCCATCGACCTGAGCGGAATCGTCAAAGCTTCCAGGGTTATCGGCCTGACATCGTCGCTGCCGCGCGAGGGGAAATCCACAATAGCGGCGTCGTTGGCCCTCACCATGGGAAGGGCCGGCGCCCGGGTAATTTTGCTCGATTTCGATCTTCGAAACCCGGCATTGACGCGGATGTTGGCGCCGAATGCGCCGGCCGGGCTCCTTGAGGTGCTGTCCGGAAAAGTGACGCTGGCGGACGCGGCCTGGAGAGACGAGTCCGAGACCTTGCTGTTTCTGCCGGCAGTCATCAAGTCGCGTTTTGTGCAGAGCAATGAAATAATGGCTGCGCAAGCCACGAAGATGCTTCTCGACCGCCTGCGCGAGGAATACGAGTACGTCATCGTTGACTTGCCGCCGCTTGCTCCGGTCGTTGACACAAGGGCGACGACGCATTTGATCGATTCCTACCTCTTCATCATCGAGTGGGGAGAGACAAAAACCGATGTCGTTGAACATGCGCTGAGCAGAGCGCCGGGTATTTCCGAGCGCGTGCTCGGCGCTGTGCTCAACAAGGTGGACATGAAGCAAATCGATAAATATGACGTAAAGAACGGCAGTTATTACACCAACAAGCACTACGCACAGTATGGCTACACTCAGTGATGGCGGGGCGCACTCATACCAGTGGGGTCAATTGCCCGCACGCATAAGAACGAGAGTTAGCGTGGCTGTCTCTCTCAGCTTGAATTCTTTGCGGACTCATTGCCCGCCAGCATGTATATGGCGAATTTCTATCTGGTCGTGCACGCGTGGACTCGCACCTCAAGGTTCTAATTACGGGAAAACTACCAAAAATATCGATTCTGCGGGTATTAAAAGCGGTATAGGATACCGCAAATGGCTACATTGGATTCGACACAGGGCGGTACACATCCCGCGGCCGCGCCAAAGCGGTCCGATGCAAGTTTGTTTCCAGGCGACACAGCGCCGGCCCCGTTAAGCCCCGCCTCCGAAGGCGAAGAGGGGTCGAACGGAGACGACACATACCAATTACCCGCGAGCGTCGCCCAGCTCAGATTTTGGCATCTTTCGCGGGTCATGCCGGACAGTGCGGCCTTTAACATGCCGGCAACCGTCCGCATCTTCGGCCCCCTGTCCGCCGAGACGCTCGAAAAGAGCATGCAAACAATCGTCGATCGGCACGAGAGTTTGCGAACCAGATTCAAAGACATCGAGGGCGAACTGGTCCAGCTGATCTCTGCTCGGGCTCCCTTCGCGCTGCTGATCACCGATCTTCAAGATGTTCCTGCGGAAGGGCGAGAGGATGCCCTGATGACCTTGTTGCGCGAGGATGCGCAGCGTCCGTTCAGCTTGGAGTTGGGGTCCTTGCTCCGCGTGCGCCTGTTCCGCTTGGCTGCTGATGATCACGTGCTCATCGTCACGCTGCACCACATCATCTCAGATGGCTGGTCACAGGGTATCCTGCAACGCGAGCTGTGGACCATATACGAAGCAATCCGGAACGGTAGGCCGCCCGATCTCCCGCCTTTGCCGATCCAATACTCGGATTTTGCGGTTTGGCAGAAAGACTGGCTGGCGTCCGAGGAGGCATCGGCGCAACTCGCGTTTTGGATGCAATCGCTTGCCGGCCCGCTGCCCGTATTGGATTTCCCGACCGATCACATCCCGGGACAACGGTCCAACCTGCTTGGTTCGGTCGAGACCTTGACGCTGCCGGATGACCTGATCCGCCGCCTCAGGCGCTTGGGTCAGTCGTCGCATGCTACGATGTTCATGGTCATGGCAGCGGCCTTCGCCATAATGCTGGAACGCTACACGGATCAACAGAAGCTGACGATAGGGTCGCCGGCGGCCAATCGAAACTCGCAAACCGAGTCGATTATCGGTCCATTCTCCGGACCGATGGCTCTTCGGATAGACCTGTCCGGCAACCCTACCGCTCGCGCGGCCGTCCAAAATCTCAGCGAAGTGACGATGAAGGCGCTGGATCATGCCGGGTTTCCGTTCGAGCTCCTCTTGGATCAGCTCAAGGTGCGGTCGGTGCGCGGGCGAAATCCTCTTTTTCAGTTCTACTTCATGTACCAAACCGCGTTTCTGCAACAGCGTGAGATCGCAGGCCTTCGCATACTGCCTTTGGCAGGCATCAGTGTAGGAACACCCTTCGAAATTCAGCTGGCGATCATCGAGCGGAACGATGGGGTGCGTGCCAACCTCGAATATGATCGAGGCCTTTTCGAGCCGGACTCCATCCGCAGCATTCTGTCTTATTATCTGTCTGTATTGGAGGAAATGGCGGCAAACCCGGACCGGCGTCTTTCGGAAATAGCTCTTCCGAGCCTCCCGCGACGGCCGACCCAGGCGGCGGAATCCTTAGATTCACAGCACGAGCTCGTAGCTCCAAGGAGCGCGGTCGAGGCCAAGCTGGCGGAGATGTGGAAGCGGCTTTTCGACCTTCCGAGCGTCGGTGTTTGCGACGATTTTTTTGATCTCGGAGGCCACTCTCTGATGGCGGCAAAGCTCATTACCATGATTGAGAGCGAATTCCAGGTCCGCCTGGACCTCTCCAATTTGCTGGTCGCCCGCACGATCGAGAAGCTCGCGGAGATGCTGCAGAATGATCACAGCGGTCCCCGCTCCGCCATTGTGCCGCTTCGGCAGCTCGGAACGAAGGTTCCGCTATTTTGCGTACATGGTGGCGGCGGCCATGTCTTGAGCTATCAGGAGCTGGCCGATGCGCTTCCGACCGATCAGCCGGTATATGGGTTGTCTGCGCCCGAGTTGGATGGCGCCCTCGAGTCGATGTCGGTCGAGCAGCTGGCGGCGCTCTATAACCGCGAGATCCGTCGCCTTCAACCGCGTGGTCCCTATCGACTGTGCGGGTATTCTTTCGGCGGGCTGGTGGCTTTCCAGATGGCCGCGCAGCTGATCGAGGCCGGGGAAGATGTTGCCGTCCTGGTCATGCTAGACACTGGAAATTTGGATTATTATCGAAACCTTCCAACCACGGATTGGATCCGATTCTGGACTACTGTGGCCATCGACCGGGCCAGGCGATACTACCGCCGTTTGGCTGATCGCAGGTTCGACGTAGCGCTATCCGCTGCATTCTACTTTGTAAGAAAGAACGTCAGGCTATGGCTATGGTCGATCGCCCAACGCGTGTTCCGGGTTGCAAATCGACCGATGCCGCGCCCCCTGCGCGACAATCTGACAATGTTCAAGCGCGTGGCATCGTCTTACAAGCCACGGCCGATCAAGGCGCGCGTGATCCTTTTTCGTGCGATGGAACGCGATCCCGAGTACAGCCACAACAAGGTTCTCGGCTGGGACTTGGTCGCCGAAAAGGGCGTGGCGGTCCACTACGTCCCAGGCGATCACTTATCCTTCTTGCGCCAACCCTATGTCGACAAGCTGGCTGGAGAATTGAACAAATACCTCGTCTGATCTACCAGATTCCGACAGGTGTTGGCAGGAGGCTCGAAGCGAGGGAGTAGGTTTGTGCGAATCTTGGAGCTGTCTGTCGTCATCGGTGTCCTTGCCTATATTATTCGCCTTCTTTCACCCTCGCCCGGCATTTTTTCTTGGTTGAACTTCATTCCACTGCTGTGCCTGCCTGTTCTCGGGCTGCACCTGATCTTGGAAGGCTATAGATGGCAGATGGCGCCGGCGTATTTGCTGGTCTTTATGTCGGCCATGTACGCGTTTGCACCACAGCTCAAGGATGTTCAGCTGCAGTACTTCGCCGGCCTTCTCGCTTTAGGTGTCCTCGGCGTGGCGATCGTATTGAGCACGGTGTTTCCCGTGTTTCAATTGCCTGGTCCCACGGGACCCTATTCCGTGGGAACGCAAATTCGGCGCCTCGTGGACACTCACAGACGAGAACCTGCCGATCCGGGCAGCAATCGAGAGCTTATGGTCCAAATTTGGTATCCGGCGGAGCCGTCGGCTCGTGGAAAACAGGCTTTCTATCGGGAGCGTGCCAGCACGACAGCGAGCGATGCTCGGTTCGCACTGGTCGAGACGCATTCAATCGTCGACGCGCCGATCGTGGCGGTCCCGACACGCCTTCCGCTCTTGTTGTACACGCCTTCATGGGATGGGATGCGGACGGAAAACACGGTGCACGCGGAAGATCTCGCCAGTCACGGCTACATTGTGGTTGGAATTGATCATCCTTACAGCTCGCTTGCCACGGTCTTTCCGGACGGCCGAGTGATCAGAACGAAATTGGTGGACGAGGATTTCTTCTCTTCCGAAGCTGCATATGCAGAATTCTTGCACACCGCCGAAGCAGAGATAAGGCTACGAGCAGACGATGCAAGATTTGTGCTGGACGAGCTTGAGAAGCTTGACGCAGACGATCCGAAAGGGCTGCTGGGTGGTCGTGTGGATCTCGCTCGCGCAGGCATTTTCGGCTTCTCCCTGGGTGCCGGGGCTGCAGCGCAAGCGTGTTGGCTAGATCGGCGATTCAAGGCCTGCGTCAACCTGGATGGAATGATGGCAGGCGAATCCTCCCGGCAAGGGGCTGTGGCTCCGTTCTTTATCATTAGCGAGCCGGAGCCACCTGCCCCGGAGAGCTTTCCCAATGGCAAGCAGGCGGAACTCCGAGAGATGGCATTTGAACGCGAGCAATACCTACAAATGCGAAAATTGATGTCGGCCTACGGAGGCAGCTGGCTGACGATAACAGGCTCCGAGCACTTCAATTTCTCGGACTACGCTTTCTCGTCCCCGCTTCGAAGGTTCAGTAACTCAGGACCGGTGGGGGCGGAGAACGCAAGTCGGCTCGTTGGTCGATATATGCTGGCCTTCTTCAACTTGCATCTAATGGACCTTGATGACCGGGTTCTTGATCCGCAGTCCCCGCATGCGCCTGAGGCCCGGCTTGAAGACTGGAAGCCGCGGACAGACGAACGGCGATTTCATTCAGGTTAGAAGTCCCCGACTTGCTGTAAAGCCCGGCTGCCGGGCACAACGACATCGGACCGGCGGCGCATGGCCGGGAATATATCAGGCGCGGACGTGCATTGGGTCGGGTTGCAGAGCAGCGGCGCGTGGGCCGATGGGAAGGTCAGCGCGGCTTCCGCCCATCAAGTTGTCAAACACAGCCAGGCGTTGCATCGCGATTTCGAGGGATTGTTCCTCGCGGCCTGGACCTCCGACCAACGCGGAGATGCCCTTTAATCAGACTTTGTGGCAAAGAATTATCAGATTAGGGTTGGATCACAGGAGTCTCAGGAGCCTTCTAATTTAACTTGGGTGCCAGAAAATCCTCAAAATGTTCAATCTTGAAGACATTGTAGATTTTGTTCGGCCCAGGCTCCCCTCCTTGCGACTGCTTATCGGATCCACCGGCAGCCTTTTGACCGGCCTTGTGGCCCAAGCATTGGGTTTCGTCATCCTCGCACGGTCTCTCGGAACGCTACAATTTGGTCACCTGATGACAATTACGGCGTTGACCACCCTTGCCAACGCTTGGTGTGGGTTTGGCGCCGGGGAGGTATTGCGCCGCCTGGTCAGCCGGGACCCTTCTGCCTACCGGGAAGCGCTCGGTCATACAGCCTTGATGATCCTTGCCTCGGGAGCCACGCTGACCGCCCTGCTGCTCGGTGGCATGATCCCGTTCATGCCAACTGCAGCAAACCCCTTGGAGAACCTGCAAATACTGATTTGCCTTGTTCCCATAAACGTGATTGTCCCCTCGTATATCAATCTCGTGGAAAATATCTTCTTGGCACGCGGTGATTTTGCTCGTGCCAACTTGGTGGCCGGAGGATCCGGAGTTGTACGCGCGCTTGCTGCAATTGTGGCATGCGGCGTTTTCCGCGTCGTTACATTGAGGGGCTGGGCCATATGGTGGGCCGGGACCCACGTCTGCATGTGCGTCGTCTGCCTTGCGGCTACCTATCGTTACGGCAGCCCTCGCTGGCGCGTTCTTCCACGAGAGATATGGCTCGGGGGCAATCTCGCGCTCTCGAATTTCCTCATCATGCTTCGCCAAAACATCGATGTACTCGTTTTGAGCGCAGTCATGACATCGGATTTCGTAGGCGTGTATGGGGCCGGCCGACGCCTTATAACGGCCGCCCTCGTCGTGCCCGGGTCCTTCGATCGGGTCGTCTATAGTAACCTTTCCATCGCCGGGAAGCATGGCCCCTCCGCCACTCTGCAACTGGCGAAGCGGTACCTCGTGTACTCGCTTGCCCTTAGCGGGGCGACAAGCCTGCTCATCTTTTTGGTTGCCCCGCTTACGCCCCTGATATTCGGAGTGGCCTTCACGCAGACCGCGGAGGTTATTCGTATCCTGTCTTGGACCGTCGTCTCGACGGCAGTGCAGTTTGTCGCGTTCGACGCAATCAACGCTGCCGAGCGCCATCGGATCTCCACCATTGTGAGCGGCGTTGCGAACGCCGCCGGTGCCGCCATGGTGGCCGGGCTGGGAGCCGCTTATGGGATTATTGGCGTCTACGCCGCCCTTTATTTGTCGGATGTCTCCAGGGGCGCCGCCCTGTGGTCGGCTCTCATCTTGATGGCGCGCCGGCAAGATCGACCGACCAACCAAGACAGCGGCTAACCGCGGCGCCCGCCCCATTGCCGTCCGCCTTGCGCCGATGCCCAACGGCCCCCTCCCCCGTCATTGCGACCAACTCACCCCTCTTCTGTGGCTGATGGTCGAGATATTTCGGTCTGGATCATCCACAATCGCCTCAAAGAGGAAGCGGAGATCTTCAAGCATCTGCTGCGCCCTCTGCTCCGAATAGAGATCAGTTTTGTACTCCAATGACAGGCGCCAGCCTGCTTCACGCTCGACCAGAAAACAATTCAGGTCGTACAGCGCTCCCGGGGACTTTGACGGCAGCGTCGAGATCCGCAGACCGGAAAAGTCGTAGACGAACGTGCTCGCTCGAGCGTATTCCCGCTGACATATAAAATTGACAAGATCACTTGTATCTGGAACGTATTGATCCACCGTTCGAATGGCTTCGATAACGCGTTCAAAAGCCATATCCTGATGAGCTAAGGCTTCCCATACCGTGTCGCGCACGATGACGCATATGCGTCGGAGGCTGCAATTCTCGGGAATCCTGAACCTGAATATGATGTTATTGACGAAGAGCCCTACCAGGCCTTCAAGCTCCGTGCGGGTTCGTCCGGCGAGCGGAGAGGTGACCGCGATGTCGGTGCGGCCCGTGTAGAGATGAAGAAAAGCCGCAAAGACCGCAAGGGTCGTCGAGAACATTGTCCCCCCTTGCTCGTTTCCGATCTTCGCCAACCCATTTGTAAGTTGCTGCGGCAGCATGGTGGTCACTATGGCGCTACGCGACTCGCCTGACGTCGAAGTTGCGAGATCCGCCGGCACATGGAGGGCGCGGCAACCGGGAAGCTTTGTCATCCAATAGCCCAGTTGACTGGCCACCTCGGTCCTCTCCATCAACTCTCGTTGCCAGATGACATAATCTCCATATTGGATCGGCAATACGGCCAAAGATGGCTTCCTGCCAGACACTATGGCCGGATAGATTTTCTGCAATTCATCCATCATCAAGCCAATCGACCAGCCATCGCAGATAATGTGATGGAGCGTCAGCAGCAGAATGTGGTGCTCCATCTCGATCCAAAGCAAACGGACGCGAATAAGAGGATCTGATCTCAGGTCGAAGCCCGTGCGCGCTTCCTTGGTGCAAATCGCGTCGATCTCGAGGTCACGTTGCGCATCGGGCAGCTCGCGCAAGTCCCGAACGTCAACTCGAATCCGCAGACGAGGTGAAACAATTTGTACCGGGCCTCCGTTCGCAATGCCGATATTCGTTCGCAGCGAATCGTGGCGGTCTATAATTTCGTTGAACGAAGCATTCAGGGCAGATACGTCCAGCGGCCCTCTAATCTCCCAGCGAAACGAGGCGTTGTATGCCGGGTCTCGCGGGTATTTCTGGTCCGCTCGCCACATCCGCTCCTGTGCGGGCGACAGCGGAAAAGCATAACAGTCATCGTGATCCGCGCCTTCGCTCATGCGAGTGGTCGTTGAACGGACTCCTCAAAAGGACGATACCGGCGCAATCGTGGGCACGATCCGGCGGCGCTACTGTGTAACTCGATATTTCTTCCGTTCAACTCGCCTGATCCCGCCTAGGGATGGCTTGGGTCCCGTGCCCGCATCAGCTGCGGCCGCAAGGATAGCGGCGATCGTGCGATGCTGTAGGACATGCCGTGGGGTGATCGCAAGCCCCGCATCAGCCGCACGCGAAGTAATCTGAAATACGTGGAGCGAGTCTGCACCCAATTCGAACAGGTTGTCGGTCGCTCCTACTCGATCGACCTTCAACACGTCGGCCATGATGTCGGCGAGTATCCGCTCTTGCGGGGTGGTCGGCTTCACATAGGGCCGATCCTCGGTCGAGGGTTCTGGCACGGAAAGCCGTTGGCGATCGATTTTCCCGTTGCTCGTCAGGGGTAGCGCGTCGATCGCCACCAGACCTTGTGGAACCATGTGAGCCGGAAGCCTCGATTCCAAGAACGTTCGCAGCTCGGCATTGGCAACATGCCTCCCCGGCGCGGCGACGAAACACGCAAAAAGCTTCTTCTGTCCAGTTTTATCGGTAGAGACCGCGGCCGCCGCCTGGGCCACATCAGGGTGCTCTGCGAGCGCGGCCTCGATTTCCCCCAACTCGATCCTGAAGCCGTGAATCTTCACCTGCGAGTCCGCGCGCCCCAGATACTCGAAGTCGCCCCGATCGAGGAAGCGTGCGAGATCGCCCGATTTATACATCTGACCGCCGGGATCTGAGGAGAATGGATCGGGCAAAAAGCGTTCCGAGGTCAGGTCCGGTCTGTTGAGGTAGCCCTTCGCGACGCCGGCTCCGCCGACATAGAGTTCGCCGACGACACCGGGTGGGACAGGCCTCAGTCCTTCGTCCAACAGATACAATCTCAGATCCGGTATCGGAGCGCCGATCAGGCTTCGCGTGCTCGACCGAGCATCATCGGCAGTAATGCGCCGATACGTCACGTGCACCGTGGTCTCGGTAATGCCGTACATGTTGACAAGCTGTGGCTCAGAGTCGCCATGGCGCTCGATCCAGGGCCGGAGCATCGAAAAATTCAGCTGCTCGCCGCCAAAAATGACATAGCGCAAGGTCAGCGGTCGCGAATAGCCCGAGGCCTCGACTTGGATCAGGTTGTAAAAGGCGGCCGGAGTTTGATTTAGCACCGTCACGCCCTTCTCCGCCAGCAGATCGAAGAATTCGCGCGGCGACCGGCTGACCCAATAGGGAACGATCTCCAGCCGCCCGCCGGTCGTCAGGCACCCCCAGATTTCCCAAGTCGAGAAATCAAATGCATAAGAATGAAACAGTGTCCAAACATCTGTCTCTCCGAAATCAAACCATCGCCTTGTGGTCGTAAGCAGCCTCACCACGTTGTGGTGCGAGATCATGACCCCCTTTGGCTTCCCGGTTGAGCCGGAAGTGTACATGACATAAGCGGTGTCGCCGGGGCTAATCGCAAGCCGGAGATCGCTTCCGTCCTCACGATCAATGGCAATCCGATCCCTGTCGACGCAGATTGTCGGCCCGGAATAACAAGATAGCTTTTCAGCCAGGCTCTCCTGCGTCAGCAGAGCCGCGGGATGGGCCTCTTCGAACATGGCGGCGAGGCGACTTGTCGGATATGAGGAATCAATCGGCAAATACGCTGCGCCGGCCTTCAGAATCGCCAGAAACGCGACGATCATCTCTGGAGAGCGCTCGAAGCTCACTGCAACCAACGAACCCGGCCGGACGCCTCCTCCCCGTAACGCTCGCGCAAGCTTGTTAGCACGCGTGTTGAGGTCGCGGTAAGTCAGGGACCGATCCCCCAGCTGCACCGCGACGCTGCCGGGACTACGGGCGGCTTGCTGCTCGAACTTCTCGTGAATGGAGCCGCACTCGAGCGAGGTGGCGGCTTGCGGATTCCATTGCCCGACGAGCGCGGCGACCTCGCCAGCGCTCATCAGCGTCAGGTCACCGAGCTCAGCCGTCGGATTGGATGCAGCGTTCAGCAGCAGGGTTTCATAGTGGCGCATCCACCGTTCTATGGTGCTGGAATCGAACAGACCGGTGTTGAAATCGCAGTCGATCATCAACCCTTCGTTCGATTCGACGATGTTGAAGAAAATGTCGAAGTTGACCGACGTCTTTGGATTCGGATCAACGTCAGCGCGCAGGGCATGGAACTCCAGATCAGATCCAATACGCTCGAGGTTGAATTGCACTTCCATGAGCGGGAGCCGGCTTGGGTCACGAGCAATGGAAAGTTTGCGGACCAGAGAGCCATATGTGTACGACTGGTGATCATAGGCATCGAGGAGTCGCTTTTTGACCTCCCCTAGCAGATCGGCGAAATGTCGAGGCAGGCGAACACGCAGGGGAAGAAAGTTCACACAGTGACCCACCAGATTCCCGTCATCAAGCAACGACTGTCCGGCTGCAGGGATGCCGACGACGATATCGTCGAGGTGCGAGAGACGAGAGAGGAGCGCATAAAAGCCGGCCAGCAAGGTTGCAAACAACGTACAACCACGCTTCGAGCCGAGTTGCTTGATGGTCTGATAGGCCTCAGCGCCGATACGATGGCGCACCGTCGCGCCCGCGTAATTTCGCACCGTCGTTCTCGGGTAATCGAGCGGCAATTCGAGCAACGGCGGAATTTCCGCGAATTGAGCGAGCCAGAATGCCTCCACCTTGGTGGATTCCGGCGAGCCGTTATAGGCGGCAAGGGAGCGGGAATATTCGCTGAAGCGGACAGGCGTGGAAAGCTCGGCCTTTCGCCCTTGAACGGCTGCCGAATATAGTTGTGCTAGATCGGAGAGCAGGACATTCGTGGACCAGCCGTCGCAGACGATATGGTGGGAGGTGAAGACCAAGATGTGATATTCCGTGTCCAGGCGGACGAGCTGCGCGCGAACCAGTGGACCATTGCCCAGGTCAAAAGTCGCATCGGCATCCTTGCGCAAGATTTGAGCGAGCTCGGCCTCCCGTTGCTTGATGTCGAGCGTCGACAGATCGCGCAGTGGGATATCGATCCGCAGCTCGGGAGAGAAATGCAGGCTTTCGCCATCCGGGTCTATCGTCGCGCGCAGAGCCTCATGTCGATCCAGCAGCCGATTGACGGCGCGGCGCAAATCGTCGATCTGCAGCGGTCCCCGTAGACGCAGGCTGAATGATTCGTTGAAGGAGCGCGATGCGTCGTCCCCAAGCATGGAAGCGAGGAAGATTTCTCGCTGTGGCTCGGTCATTGGGGCGGCGGCTTCGGCGGGCAATTGACCGTCGTTGATGTCCGAGCGGGCCTGCCGTGAACCGGACAGGAATCCACTCCTCAGCATCTCAGCAATGGACTCTTTGAAGACACGAACCAGAAAATCGATGTCCGCGTCGCTATGCTCGGTTGTGAGGAAGCAAGGGAAGCCCTCGCGTATGTGAACTCCTCTCAGGCGCATGTGGTAGAAGAAAAGTCCTGCAAGGCGCTCATCCGGAGAGAAGTTCACGTAGAAGATACTGCCGAACGTTTCCACGCGGGCCGATACGTCGCAGAGCGCCAGGTGCTCATTGAGGGCTCGGACCAATCTTGCGGTCCGCGCCGTAAGCTCCTCCTGCAACGAGGGGCCGCGCTCCTTGAGATGCTGCAATACCGCCTTGGCGGCCGCCAGCGTCAGAGGATGCCGAACGAAGGTTCCAGCAAAGAAGGTGACGCCGACCTCTGGCACGGAAGCGTCCCCGAACTGCCAGGCTCCGCCGTCGAGAGCATCCATGAAACGGCTTTTTCCGGCGAGGATGCCGATGGGCATGCCGCCGGCAATGACCTTGCCATAGGTGGCGAGATCCGCCCGAATACCGAACAATGCCTGGCAACCACCAGGGTGGACTCGAAAGCCGGTTACGACCTCATCGAAGATGAGCGCGACGTCGGCCGGCTCGGTGAGGACCCGAAGCTCTTTCAAGAATTCGATCGGCTGCAGATCCGGATGACGGCTTTGAACCGGCTCGACGAGGATGGCCGCCAAATCATTGAGATTTCCACGTATCCAATCGAGCGCTTCAGGCGTGCCATAATCCAGAACGATCATATTGCTTACGTTTTCGCGCGGGATGCCCGGCGCTATCGGCACTGCTTGGACAAGCCCGGACCTGTTCTTCACTCCCTTCACCAGCACTTCGTCGAACATGCCATGGTAGTCACCGGAAAAGAAAACGACCTTGTTGCGCCCAGTGACGGTTCGGGCCACCCGCAAGGCGGCAATCACGGCCTCGGAACCGGTGTTGCAAAAGGTCATGCGCTCGTTGCCAGTCATCTGGCAAAACAACTCCGCGACCTCTCCAGCCAGCGGTGATTGCGGCCCTATCTCAAAGCCCTCGCGCAACTGCTTTTCAATCGCCGCCTCGACAAAGGGCGGTCTATGACCCAGCATAATGGGACCGAAACCGTTCACGACATCGATGTATTCGTTGCCATCGATGTCCCACAGACGCGATCCCTTCGATCGCGCAGTTACCAGCGGATAAACCATTTCCTTCCACTGGGCCCGGAATCCAGAAACGACCCGTGGGTCGGCAAGCGGCCGCCGATATTTCTGGATCAGCTCCTTTGAGTTCGGAGTGCGCGCGCAATAGCGCTCGACCAGATCCGAGAGCTGCCGCGCTTGTATTTCGGTAAGCTCTCCGGTGCCGCTCTTTTCCGGCGGCTTATAGGGGCCGAACGGTTTGGAGGGGGCTTCTGTGGCCGGGCTTGCCTGTGTGGACGCCTGCACCGGTTTCGCTTCTGCCGGCGCCTTGGGCGGTTCAGCTATTGCGGATCCGGAATTTGGCGGCAAGGCACGCAAGGCATCGAGTTGGCGCGCAAACAGCTCATTCATTGCCTGGAGCTGCTCGCGCATCAACCGCTCGACCGAGCCCTGCGCCGGAGCCGCAGCACCGGCGAGGATTCCCGAACCCGCCATGGCCGGCGGCGTCGTCGGACCGCTTCCCACGCCGGAAGCCGCGGACGGAGGCGGCGCAACATCGACCGGAGCGGGGCTCGCATCAGCAGGAAGCTTACCATTCACATAGGCGGCAAGCGCTTCGAGCGTAGACTCATCCCCTAACAGCTGGCGAAGCGTGATCTTCAGTCGGAACTTCGTCTGCAATGCCTGAGTCACTTGCGTCAAGAAAAGCGAGTCGAAGCCCATCTCCAGGAAAGTACTGCCGGCCTGCATCTGCGACAGGTCCATCCCGGACAGATCCTCGAAAATTTCCGCAAGCTGGGCACGAATCCGCGATTCTCGGCTGGCCGCAGCGTCCGTAGGAGCAGGGATCGACACGTTCATGGGCGTTTGCTCTTCGACTGATGAGGGTGCCGTTTCAGGGGCTGGCAATTCCAGATTTTCTGCAGGCGAGACTGCGCTGATCTCGCCCTTGGTCTCTTGCTGCGCCGTTTCCAACCAGTAGCGCTTGCGTTCGAACGGGTAAGTGGGCAGAGAAATTCGCCTCCGCCGTTCACCTTTCCACACAGCTGGCCAGTCCAGTCGCGCGCCGGCCACCCATAGGTCGGCCAGCGCGACGGCCAGGCTCAATGCATCGCCCGCTCCCGAGTGCTGGTCCGAAAGCGAGGGAATTATTGCCTGCTCGGCCGAAAATCCGCTGTGCTGTCGTGCCAAGGTGGTCAGCGCAGTTCCGGGGCCGACCTCCAGCAGCACGGCCTGCGGATTACGCCGAATTTCCGAGACGGCTGCCGAGAACAGCACCGGCTGACGGAAATGCCTTGCCCAATAAGACGGGTCGACCGCCTCGGACTCGGTAATCCATTTGCCCGTGACGCCAGAGACGTAAGGGATCTTGGGAGTCGCAAGCCTCGTTTGTGAAACCACAGCGGTAAACGGCTCGATCAAAGGGTCCATCATGGAGGAATGGAATGCATGCGATGTCGCGAGCCTGCGACATGCAATTCCCGCTTGGACCAGACGTCTCTCCAATGATTCGAGCGCGTCGAACGGGCCGGCAACCACGCAGAGCGATTCCGCATTTATTGCCGCCAGAGAAAGCGCCCCGTCCAAGTGCTGGCGAAGCTGCGCCTCCGGCAGGCGGACGGAGAGCATGCCGCCGCGCGGGAGCTCCTGCATCATGCGTCCGCGGGTGGCCACCAGCGCGAGTGCATCCTTGAGCGAGAACACGCCGGCAAGGCAGGCGGCAACAAATTCGCCGACACTGTGACCAATCATTGCTTGCGGACGGATGCCCCAACTGATCCACAGCTGCGCTAATGCATATTCGACTGCGAAGATTGCGGGTTGGGCAAGAATCGTCTCGCTGATACGGGCGCGGGCATGATCGCTGCCCTCGGGCGACGGATAGAGCAAGGTCCGCAGATCCAGCTTCAGATGCGGCTCGAGAATTGCCGCGCATTGGTCTATGGCCGCCCGGAAGACGGGCTGGGCATCGTAGACCTCCCGCGCCATGTTGGGATGTTGGGACCCTTGGCCGGGAAAAAGGAAGCAAACCTCCGCATTATCCAAGGCTCGCGACCGGGTCCGGACCCGGCCACGGTCAGGTCTCTGCAACATGGAAATAGCTTCGGCGGTGGTCCCGGCGATGACAGCACGCCGGCAATCAAACGCGCGCCGTCCAACTTGGAGGGTCCAAGCCGCGTCCGCGAGATTCACCTTCGGATCGGCCTGGAGGAATGCCGCCAAACCGTCGGCGGCCCGGTCGAGTGCCGCCGGCGAGCGCGCTGACAGAACCAGCACATGCGGCGACACCGACGAGGGCAGGTCCAGCTGTTGCGGCGCCTCCTCAAGCACCACGTGAGCGTTGGTGCCTCCTACGCCGAACGCACTCACGCCTGCACGCCGCCGACCATTCGCCCGCCACTCAGACCTCGTCTTGTTGACACGAAAGGGACTTTGGTCGAGCTCAAGCTTCGCATTCGGCGCATGAAAGTGAAGCGTGGGTGGAAATACACCATGGCGGACGATATGTGCCGCGTGAATGAGACCGGTCACGCCGGCCGCAATGTCGAGGTGCCCGACATTCGTTTTCGCCGTCCCGATCGTGCAGAATTCTTTTTTCGCGGTATGAGAGCGAAATGCGCGGGTCAAGGCGGCGAGCTCGATTGGATCCCCAAGTGGGGTCGCGGTGCCGTGCGCCTCGATGTATCCGATCGTTTCCGGATCGACGCCCGCCGCCCGATGAGCCAGGGCGATCACTCGCGACTGTCCCTCGATGCCCGGTGCCGTGTAACCTACCTTCGCGGAGCCGTCGTTGTTGACGGCAAATCCACGGATAACCGCATAGATCTGATCTCCGTCACGAACCGCCTCATCCAGGCGCTTCAGCAGAACCACCGCTACGCCGCTTCCGAACACTGTCCCTTGCGCCGCAGCATCGAAAGTCCGGCAGTGCCCGTCCGGCGACACCATGCCTCCTTCCTGATAGAAGGAGCCGCGCTTTTGCGGAAAGGTGATGGATGAGCCTCCCGCCAAAGCCATGTCGGCTTGGTACGTCAGCAAGGCTTGGCAAGCCTGAGTGACTGCGACCAGCGAGGTCGAGCAGCCCGACTGCATGGTGAAGCTCGGACCGCGCAGATTGAGCTTGTATGCTACCCGCGTAGAAAGGAAATCGGGACTGTTGCCCATCATTTCCGGGTAATTGGCGACCTGGTAGCCGCCGGCAAATTTGCGGATGAAGGCCGGATCGGTGCACAGTCGCGTGAGGAAATAGGTCCCCATGCTGACGCCGGCATAGACGCCTATCGGTCCTTGATAACTGTACGGGTCGTAGCCGGCATCTTCGAAGCACTGCCAGCAGCATTCCAGAAACAACCTATGCTGCGGGTCCATCAGGACCGCTTCGCGGGGATAGATTCCGAAGAACTCCGCATCGAACAGATCGACCTCGTCGAGGATCGATCGGGACCGAACGTAATTCGGATCGGCAGCAAGCTCGGCCGCGTTGGGGACATCGAGATCTTCGACTCGGAAGTGGGAAATCGACTCGACCCCATCAAGCTGGTTGCGCCAGAATTCGGCCACGCTGCGCGCGCCGGGAAAGCGCCCTGCCATGCCGATTATGGCAACGCCGTCGACCAGGTCGTCCGCTCGCGTGTCGGAGCTCATGGCACGCCGCCGGCCCTGTGATCCCGCATCCTGGCGAAAGCCGCTCGCTGCTTGTCCGCCCGTGCATCGACCTCGGAGAAGGATTGAGCTTTGCCCGCGCCGCCAAGGCGCTTGGCGAGCTCTCGGATCGTCGTGAATTCGAACAGGTCGATAATCGGTATTTCCAACCCTGCGGATTTCTGCAGCCTCGAATGTATTGCAAGAAGCTGAAGCGAATCACCTCCGAGGTCGAAGAAGTTGTCATCGAGCCCAATCTGCTCGAGGCCCAATACGCGCCGCCATTCCTCCGCGATCATCTGCTCCAGTCGGTTCGATGCGCCGCCATCTGCCGGCTTGGTGGAAACCGATTCCTGTGGCTCAGGTAGCGCGCTGCGATCGACCTTTCCGTTAGACGACAGGGGCAATTCGCTCAACTCAACGAATTGCGCTGGTATCATGTATTGCGGGAGGCGCTGCACCAGGAAGGCGCGGAGCTCGCTTGCGGATATCGCCACTCCTGTCACAGGGACGTAGTAGGCGACCAACCGCTTCGTCCGGCCTTCGTCGGCGCGGGCCACCACGCATGTCTGCGCGACCGCCGAGTGGCTTTCCAGCGCGGCTTCGATTTCTCCCGGCTCTATCCGATAGCCGGCGATCTTGACCTGATTGTCAATCCGACCGAGGAACTCGATCACCCCGTCGGGGCGACGGCGGGCGAGATCGCCGGTCCGGTACATGCGCGCACCAGGAACTTTCGAAAACGGATCCGGCAGGAATTTCTCGCGCGAAAGCTCGGGGCTGTTCAGATAGCCGCGCGCCACGCCATCGCCGCCCGCGAACAATTCCCCGGCTTCTCCGGTGGGAACCGGTTTCAAGTCGTGGTCTAGAATGTGGACCAGCGTGTTGGATATCGGTCTACCGATCGGCACCGAAGCAGGCACTTCATCTCCGGAGCGCATCAAGTGGCAGCAGGTGAAGGTCGTGTTTTCAGTCGGGCCGTATCCGTTGATCAGAACGCATTGGGGATGGCGTTCCAGGACCATCCGCACATGCCTCGCGGAAAGCACGTCACCGCCCGCGAAAAGCTGACGCAAGGGACGGAGATCCTCCAGCTGCTGCTCCACCATCAGATTGAACAGCCCGGCGGTGAGCCACAGGGTCGTTACCCGGCGTTCGCTGATCGCGCGGCCGAGGTCGGCGAGCGATGACGCGCTCGGCGGCATCACGACCAGACGGCCGCCATTCAATAAGGCACCCCAGATCTCGAAAATCGAAGCATCGAACGAGAATGGAGCGAACTGCAGGAAAACCTCGTCAGGGCCGAAGCGGCAATAGTTGGTATTTCGCACGAGGCGAACCACCGCGCGATTTTCGATCATCACCCCCTTTGGCAGCCCGGTCGAGCCCGACGTGTACATTACGCAGGCAATGTGCGTCGGTCCGCCAGAATGGCACACGCTTTCCGACCCGCCATCCGGTGCACCGGCGGACGGATCGTCCACGTGAAGCAGTGGAGTGTCGCGGCGGCCAGCCAGCGCGGTTGCCGCAAGGGACTTGGTTGTGATGATAGCTCTAGGCTTGGAATCGTCGATCAAATAATTCAGGCGTACTGCCGGAAGGGTCGGATCAAGCGGAACATAGGCAGCGCCTATCTTCAGGGTGGCGAGAAAGGCGACAATGAGCTCGGGCGAGCGCTCGAGACAACAACCAATCATCGCCTCGGCACGGACGCCCATCGCCCGCAATCGCAGCCCAAGATGGTCGGCCTGCCGGTTCAATTCCGCGTAGGTGATTTGCCGGGCCTCAAAATCGATCGCGATCGAGGTTGGGTAGCATGACGCCGCCTCTGCAAAGAGCTGCGCAATGCTCTTGTCGCGCGGATAGTCGGTCCGGTTTTCGTCCGAAGGCGACCAGACGGTTTCAGCAACCGAAGAAGCGGCAACCGCCGGGGTCTCCTCCGCAAAAAGACCGGCACGCCGCTGCGCGCTTACCGGCACCTCGGGGCTCATGACAGTAGGATCTCTTTTTCGCCGAACAAACGTTCGGCACTCATTCCGCGGGATCGGCAGGTTTCAATCAGCCGCGTCGACTCGACAATCGGTCGCGACTGCTCGGTATACTTCAGGCCCATGACGTGGTTGAGCCATGGCTCTTGGCCCATCGCGTACACATAGACTTCCTTGCAGTGGAATTGGTCCACGATGGCAAGGGCTCGCTCGTAATTTGAGCCGGCAAGACGACGTGAATGGTCCTTCTTGCGATCGAGCCTCTGCGTCAGCAGCGGGCCATAAATCCATGACAAGGGCGCGCCGTCGCACTCCATGCCGATAAAGAGCACATCGACATTCCCGGTTACGTCGTGAATATGCCGATAAAGCTCGGGGGAAATGTTGCACGAATCAGCAACGAAAAGCAGAGAATGCCTGTCGATGCGTAGGAGGTACGCGGTTTTCGTCAGGATATTCAGGTCCGCATGCTCGCCGAAAAATGGAATCGCCGTGATGGAGCCGCGACCCAGCGGTAACTCGTCCATTTCCGACATTTCGACGACATTCTTGAATCCGCACTCGCGCAGCACGAGGCGCAAGGACGGATCCTGCAGCGCGCCGCCACCATTCCTGGGAACGACAATGTGGCGGATCCGATGCCGCAATTGCAGCAGTGTCTCGAGAAGGATGTGGTCTTGATGGTTGTGAGTTATCAAGACGAAGTCAATGACTTCCGGGAGATCCGCGTACGTGTAGCGTGAGATGCTGCTCTCGTAGGTGTAGCTCAGCACCGGGTCGAGCAGGATAGTCGTTTCGCGCGTCTCGAGCAGAATGCAAGCGTGCCCGAAGTAGCGCCAGCGAGCTCCCGCCCCATCGTATCTGGCGTAAGGAGCCGGCGGCTCGGTGGTCAAAAATTTGCTGAGACGTGCGGCGTCCTCGTCATTAAGGTCGAGAGCGGCACGGAGCGCCCGGAAAGAGCTCGGCTTGTACTTCGTCTCGAACAGCTTTTCATAGAGATCGGAGGCAAAGGGGATACACAGCTGCAGCGAATCCCCCAGGTCGAGGCGCGGAGTGCTCAGAACAAAAGGACGATCATCGTGTGTGATCTCGGACAGCAACACGTTCTGCGTCGATGGATCGTAGAAATCGCTCTTGTACAATAGCGGCTCGATCAATCTGAACGACGGGTGATTGTTGAGATCGTATACGAGCTCTACATAGCCTTTGAGACAGGGCGGGACATCGGCGTACAAGTCCTCGAGGCTCGCCCCGCCGGCCTTTTGGCGCAGCAGCTCGTCCAATTGCTCGATGGCGTGCGACAGCTCGATCAGCCGACCACTCTTTTTCAAGGTTCGATCCCGCAGCGCCTTGACCTCCGCGACACGATCGCGATCGAAATCCATGAAGGGGCCGCCGACCAGGGCCGGATTTGCCACGGCTGCTTGGTGGCTCTCCGGGGACTCGATGTACGAGTCCATCATCTTCAGCTGCTTTTCCGTCAGATTTCTTGCAGCAGTTGCGGGCGGGATGAGATGCGCCCACGCATACCAAGCGTCCACCAGCGGCTCGGCCATGATGTTCTGGCGCAGGAAAACTGGAGAGCTTTCGCTCATGTCTGTTCCGAACGTCCGGCCCCCGCGTCCCGATTCCAACCGCGGTGGTTGCATCACCCCCAGTGGTCGAATTGTATATTATACTATAGTAAAATAATACGGATTCCTTCATGGCTTGGCGGTAAACGTTAGGATTGCTTAATTCTAGGAAGGTATTGGCTTTTATCGCTTTTTTTATGCCCGCCACATAGCCCTTGCGGGCGAGATTCGCCCGGTCACTCAGCAACGAAACGTGTCCCTGCCCGCTGCGCCCGCTGGAGCGGACCCGACGATCAAGCCCCGCAACCCTAGGATGCCGTTTCCGACGTCGGAACTCGCAAATTAATCCACGGCCACTGTTGCGACTCTGGCGCCTGTTTCACTTGTCCCTGGCTTGACCCGGGGCGGCTTTGCTGCGCCGCGTCCGCGAAACGATCGATGAATCACGCCGTCAGAAAGGGGCACTCGTTGGTTGGCCGGCCTGGGACAAAGCCGCCGGCTTAAACAGGAGGCTGCGGACGCGCTTTCGCACCAGTTGCGGAGAAAGCCGACCGAGTCGCTGGACCAGGCGATTCATGGCGTTGAACCGGGCAACCTCCCGCGAAAACTGCGGTTCCAGGGGCGCAATCTGCGCGGAAAAGCGCTGCCTCACCCATTCGTATAGCTCAAGATCGTAGCTGTTCCATGCGCGTAGTCGCTTTCTGGTAGCCTCCGAGACGGATTCCGCCTTTTGACGACCGGGTGTTTCGTTGCGGACCTGGTAGAACATCCGATGCATGGGAACGCCGTAGAGGCGCTTGAAAAACCATACGAGAGCGGAAAACTGCTCGAGCGGAGCCGCCACGATGAAGCGGTCTTCGATATTTTTCTTGGCCATCTCCAGGTGGCGGCGCTCGACCGGGGGCGTCGAAATCGGCCTGCCTTCCGGATCCCACGGCGCATCCAGCTCTGCGCAGCCGCTCAGCATCCGCACCTGATGATTGTGCGCATCAAGACCTATGCCGCTGTCCAGATATTGCTCGAGAGTCAGGTCCTTTATGAATGGATAGCTCACCAGGTGAGGCTGGTTCCGATTGTCAAAAAAGTTGGATATGGCCCGATCGATGGGATCTCGAACGATCGTAAAGAACTTTGACGGGCGATCGAATATCGTATCGACATCCATGGCGACGTGAATGCCGATCAAGCAGCGAACCAGTTGCCGCTTCTCAACGGGCATTTGACGAAAGAGCTCCCCGATCCTCTTGGTGTCGCGGACCAGGAGTGCGGAATCGGTTGGTCCAACATGTGCATGAAAATATTGGTTCGGGAACAAATGTTCGAACACCCCACCCATCGTGCTCCCGCCTGTCTTGGGGATGTGGAAGAAGATAAGAACCTCCGGCGGCTCCAGGCCCGGAATTCCCGAACTGTGCAACTCGCGCTTCCTCACATTCGCTCTCCGCTCAGCCCCTCCGAGCCGAGCCCCTTGGGCAGTCGGTGCTTCAATCTAAAACGATCCCCGAGCTTGAAACGATGAGCGTCGACCTTGCTACTTCTCGCCTCTTAGCACAGACCGGCTCAGCCATGTCAATGTCCCCCAAAGCGCGATCGCAATCATTGATTCAGTCAGGTAAACGCCGAGCATGGTTCCATTGACCCCGTAAAGCCTAGCCAGACCTACGATGAGGCCGACGCCCAACGCGCCCGCGATCACATGCACAAACAACCTGTACCGATGCAGCTCGGCGGCGTTGAGAGCATCGAACGCGATGTTCTGGACCCCGGTCACGATGAGTGACCAGCAAAGGATCCTTAGAATAGCAACCGCTCCTTCAAATCCTTTGCCGAAAACAAGCGGGATCAGCGGCGCAAAGACGAAAAGCGCCAGGCTCGCCGCTCCAGTGAGCGCGACGGCGTAGACCACATATTTTTGCGCCAGCCGAAATGTCTCTCTTGAGCCGTATTGTCCCGCAATTGCCAATTTAGTGTAGATCAGGCGATCCAACGATGCTCCAACGACAAACGCGGTGGCCATCATGCGCCGCGCAATTGCATATGTTCCGACGAGGCTTGGCGCGGCGACCTGGCTCAAGGCCAGGATATCGATATTCTGGCGGAGCGCGAGAAAAAAACCGGAGATGCCGAGCGTTAGACCCAATGACAACTCCTCGCGAAGCAAGCGCAGCCGGGGCGGCCCGTGCGGCGCGATTGCTACTCCGCACGCTACTGCGGTCAGAATGTGAACTCCGGCATGCCAGATCGCCCAACCCGCAAGGGTGTGAACCCCGAACCCGATGCATGCCACGATCGCCGTCAGAGCACGCGCGATGCCAAATCCGGCATTGATGATATTCGCCCGCGAGTACTCGGAGAAAACCAAACATATCTGCTCGGTCAAACCAATCCAGCAAAAAAGCACTATGCTGCTCGGCACCATCAGGATCAACACCCCGAGACCGCCGTTCGTAGTTGACGCTACAGGCGTGAAAAACATCATGCCGGCGATGATGATCGCGCTGAGAAAGGATCCCCAACCGAACTGCACGAGCACGGCGTGCCCAAGCATCGTCGGATAAAGAGATTGATCACGGCCGACTCGCCGACGCATGGCCTCACCGACCCCAAACGCGCACCACGGGATGCCCAAATTCGTCACCGCGAGAATGCTCATCAGCGAGCCGTATTCTCCGGTGCCGAGGCTCCTGGCGAGAACCATGACGGTGAGCAGTTGGGCGGCGATCCCGATTGCCAAGCTCGCGGTCGAATTGATGTAGAGTCGAATGACCGGCAGCTTTTTTATCAAGGTGGAAACGAGCACGTTCGCTGGCGACATTCACTGGTTCCCCGGGAGGTGAGATCCCTGAGGATCGAAGTCGCCGGCTGCCTCCGGCACAACCTGCGTCCAAAGCATCGAGATCATGAATGCACCGATGATCACATCTGCAACGCCGATTCCAGGGCCGGCAAGCTCGCCCCTCGCCTATGGCAACACTCGATTTAGCACGTCAGGAGGCGCATCAGATCGCAGGATCCTGGCCGGGTTCCCGACAACAACGCAGTGAGCCGGCACGTCCTTGGTGACGACGCTGCCCGCCCCGATAATGGCGCCACGTCCGATTTCGACGCCTCCGATAATGACGGCATGTGGCCCGATCCAAACATCATCGCCTATTATCGGATATTCGGTCGTTCGGCCGGTGATCGTGACGGTGTCCTTGCGCCCGATCACGGCGCCGTTGAAAAGCGTGACGTTTGCGCCAATCACGGCTTGCTTCGAAATCACGAGCCCCCATCCGTGGACCACGAGCAGGCCAGGTCCGACACGAAGGACCGACGGCAAATCCATTCCGGATTTGGCTTGCGCCCGGCGATGCATCGCACGCGCGATAAGCGAAAGCGCCGGAAAGCGGCCTCGGCTCCATTGGCAAAGTCGCAGCGTGAAGACCGGCCTGAACGTGCGGTTCGTCGCCGCCAGCCAGAGGATGGCCGCAACAGACAGGCTCCTTCCGGTGGCTCGGAACGAATCGGCCTTGATCTGCTTGCCGAGCGACTCCATGCCTACCAACGACCGGAGTATTGCTTCCCATCGGGGACTGCACGGGCGCTTCGGGCAGCCGGCTTGAACAGCGCCTCATAGGCCTCCAGCAGTTTCGGCGCTTCGTGCGGCCAGGCAAGATGGTCGATGACCCTCCGGCGCCCGAACTCACCAAGCTTTCTGCGCCTGCCCTCGTTGGCCAGCAACTCCAGCATCTTGTCCGCGAGATCGACGGGGTCGTTGCAGCGGGCATAGAGCGACGCCTCCTGCGCCGTAAACCGCCCTTCCGCAAGATCAAATTGGACGATCGGCTTGGCGAGCGCCATGTACTCCATGATCTTGTTCATGGTCGACTTGTCGTTCATGGCGTTGCATTGGTCCGGGTTTACGCACACGTCGGCCGTATTGAGAATCTTGAGCAGCTCTTCGTCGGACACCCTGCCGTAAAAGGTGATGTAGTCGGCAATGCCCAGCGCATTCGCTTGTGCCCTGAGGTGCTCCAGCTCCGGTCCGCTTCCCGCCGCGCAAAATTGCACGTCGTCGCGCTTGAGGTCATGAACTATGTGTGCGACGGCTTCCAACAGGTAGTTGAGGCCCTCTTGCGCGCCCATGACGCCCACATATCCGACGCAGAAGGCACGCCCTTTCTTGATCGACGGCTCCGGCGGCACAATCTTCAGGCGCTCCAGATTGGGTCCGGATCGAACCACGAAAACACGATCCGGTCGCATGCGCCCGCGCTCTATGGCGATCTTCCTGTAAGAGTTGTTCGTCGCTATCGAAATGTCGGCCGTTGCAAACGTCAAGCGCTCGAGCGCGACGATCATCTTGTACAGGAGATTGCGCCTGCCGAACTTTGCCTCGAACAATTCTGGATTTATGTCATGGTGGTCGAAGACGAACCTCTTGCCGAGAAACAGCTTGAAAAATCCTCCGACCAGGAAGATCAGATCGGGTGGGTTGCATGCGTGAATGACATCAAATCCACGCTCGAAATAAACTCGCCACGCGAGCACGAACTGCCAGAATAGTGCGACACTGTATTCCGCGAAATAGGAGGACATCCGGCGAGCCTCGGTCAGCGGATGCCGATAGATGTGAATACCGTCGATGACCTCGCGGCGCGCAAGGGCTCCTGGCCCGACCGGGCAAATTATCGAAACTTCGTAGCCCGCCCGCTTGAGCGTCGTGGCCTCGTTCCAGACCCGGCGATCGAATGGAACCGGCAGATTTTCGACAATGATGAGAATCCGCCTCGGTGATGGCGGCTTACCAACTGATGCCATCGTACTGCCCGTGCAGATCATTGTGATTCTGGATGCGAACCAAATCGACGACAAATTGGTCCGGTCGTATGCGGCGGGCAATATTGAGGAATTCCGGATCCCCGTTTCCGATTACAATCGTCTGTCCGAAAGCAAGCGCCTCATCGAGGGACTCCACCAGCAAGGAAGCCACATGAGGGATCATGCGCATAAGATAGTCCTTGTTGGCGCCGACGAGCTTGGAAAGGTTGACGTTGCGATCGAAGATGCGAACGTCGAATCCCTTGCCGATCAGGCGCTCGATTACTTCCAGTATCGGACTCTCCCGAAGATCATCGGTTCCCGCCTTGAAGCTGATACCCAGAAAGCTTACCGGGCGCTTTCCGATGTGCAAGATCGTCTCGAAGCCCCTGGCGGTTTGTTTTTCGTTCGAAGGGATGATCGCGCGAAGGACCGGAAGATCAAGATCAAGCGAGTTGGCTTTGTGGACCAGGGCGCGAACATCTTTCGGCAAGCAAGATCCGCCGAACGAGAACCCCGGCTTGAGATAGTAGGCGGACAGGTTCAGTTTCGAATCTTGGCAGAAAATATTCATAACGTCGTGGCTGTCGACGTTGACCCCCTTGCAGATCAAGCCGATCTCGTTGGCGAAGGCGACCTTGAGGGCATGCCACACATTATCGGTGTATTTTATCATCTCGGCGACCTCGATCGAGGTGCGGATCAAGGGTGCTTCGATCGATTTGTAGAGTGAGGCAACCTCGGCGGCCGTCCGTTCATGGTCGGCGCCAATCACCGTCTTCGGCGGAGCCCGAAAGTCTTCAAGGGCGGTGCCCTCGCGTAGAAACTCCGGATTGCTGGCCACCCCGAAATCGATGCCGGCCCTCTTGCCGCTGGATTGCTCCAGGACAGGAATGACCAGGCCACGAATTGTTCCCGGCAGAACGGTCGAACGCACGACTACCGAATGCCAGGAATCCTTTTCCTTGAGGGCGGCTCCAATCTCGCTGCACACGACCTTCAGCGAGCTGACGTCGAGATCACCGTTCCGGCGGCTTGGGGTCCCGACACAAATAAGGGAGAGATCCGTTGCCAGGACGGCAGCCTGGGCATCGTGCGTGGCCGTAAGATGACCGCCCTCTACCGAATCGGCGATCGTTTGCTCGAGGTCCTTTTCGATTACGGGAGCACTTCCATTCTTGATGAGGTCAACCTTCGCCTCTGACTGATCGACACCAACGACGCAGTGTCCCATGGCGCTGAGACACCCCGACGTTACTGCCCCGACATATCCGAGGCCGAAGACACTGATCTTCATGGCAAAGTCATTATTCGCACGCGCCTGAGATCGACACGAAAGGTTTTAATTCCGGAACGAATCAGCGCGGACAACCGACCGAATGAGTTCCTAGCGGAAGCTCCTTCGACAATCTATACAATTTGAAACAAATACTTAACATCTTTGAACTTCATGGAGATTTTACGGCGATATCTCGCTGAAGAAGACAGTTTCGGTTTATACTTGAACACGCGATTGCGGCCGGCTTTGGCGAGCCGCCGTCATCGCATGTGCGGCTGTACGCCAGATTTCCGTCAGTCTCGCGAGATACACTTGGATGTCATAATGCTTGGCATGGTCGCGCTTGGCGGCTGCGCCGAGGGAAGCGCGCAATTCATCTTCGATTATCAGTCGCAGCAGAGCTTTAGTCAGGTTTTCGACGTCGCCGGCCGGAACGAGAAGACCATTTGATTCCGGCACGATAACCTCGGCCACTGCCCCGACCGGCGTAGCAATTACGGCGGCCCCGTAGGCAAATGCCTCGAGGATCGACATTGGCAAGTTCTCGGCAAATGACGGCAGAACGAGAATGTCGGTGCTCCGAAGAATTTCGTTTACACGCGACGCATCAAGCCAACCCGGAACCGCAACACGACCCTCAATCCCCAGTTCCCGCACGCGATCGCGAGTCGGTTGGATCTGCCCGTTTCCCGCTAAAGTTGCAACCCATTGAGGATATTTGGCGAGGCGACCTAGGGCTTCTACGAGCTGGGGTGTTCCCTTGCGTGGGCCCAATTCACCCAGGAACGAAATTCGCACGCGTCCGTCGGCAGCTGGCAGACGGGTGCCCTGGATTGGAGCCGTAGCGTTCGGGAGAATGCTGATTTTGTCTCTGACCGCCGGCAAAGCGGTCGCGACCAGCTCCAACCAATATTTGCCCAACACGATTATTCCGGCACTTTCGCCGAACATGCGGTCCACTATCCGCCGAACGGAGGGTCGCGCCGTCGGCCAAAATTGATGGAATCGTGATCCGTGGAGGTGAACAATATAGGGGATGCCCAGCAGTCGAGCCCAGCGGGCCAAGATCGCCTTACGGACTGCGCTCCCTCCGGCGGCCACGTTGACATGCAGGAGATCCACCTCCCCTCGTGCCTTCGCCACCAGCAACCGAAAGAGCGCCCAGCTGAAGATAAACGGTGACAAGGCCAGCGTTCCGGTTCCTCGCGTCACCAGTCGCGCTGCGTGAATCCGGCCGGTGCAATCAGTCGCGAGCGTGTCGATGATGAGATCGGTCAGACGATCTATTCCACCTCTTTGCCGCGCCCCGAAGGGGGTAGCGATCAGAACACGCAACTGGGGCGCATCTGTCATCGGGATCGCTTCGCTTGGTGCCGCGGCACGCACGGCTGCGCAGAACTGCCCATGACTGGTACCTCATATGCATGCCTACGGCAAAGTGGGACCAAAAAAATGTACTATTACGGTTTCCCTCGAGCAGGGGCCCAGGTCGCGGATTGACTGCCAAACTTTGGCTGCCCCGCCATCGCATGCCCATTGCCAAGCGTGCGCAGGCGTCCCTATCTTCGGCGTCAACACTTTCATCCCGGCACGGTCGCCGGCGTTAACCATGCGGCCTGTAACCCGAAAACCTCTTCGCCACTATTCCAATGCAATTTTCCCGTCGGATTGCTCTTTAGGTTGTCACCGAGGCCGGAAATTTCATATATCGAAGCAAGGTTCAGCCCCGGCCGCGAAGCTCCTGACAGAAAGGCGCCTACCGAGCCGGGCCTCGCCTCCAATCGTCTCCGCCATGTCAGAGACTGCCAACCATGCGGCCTGGGAGCCAGTGCGACGCGAGCTCGATCGCTGGATCGAGAAACGTCTTGTTGCGGCGTTTTGGCTGCGGGACGATGATGCGGTCGAAAGCTCGAAGAACCTAGAGCGGCTGCGCGACCTTGCTTGCCAGCACCAAACCAGAATTGGCCTGGCGGTGATACCCGGAAAGCTTCGCGCGAGTCTGATTGATTTCCTGGGCGAAAACGAGCGTCAGCTCTACCCTATGTGCCATGGCTGGAGGCATGTGAATCACAGCAGACGTGGCAAACCCGCGGAATTTGGTCCCGAAAGGTCCATGTCCGGCTTGGTTGCTGACGCGCGACTGGCGTTGGACGCGTTTTGCGGAAGCTTGCGCCTCACCAAGCCGATCTTCGTCCCGCCATACAACCGTATCGCACCTGCCTTGACCAAGGCCCTGCCGACGATCGGCTTCGTCGGCCTCTCCGCCATGCCCGACTTGTGGGAACGCAAGATGCTGCAGCTGGGCACGCGTCTTTCCTGGAATAGAGCCATAAGGATTCCTCTGCGTCCCAGCATTCCGAGACTCGACGTTCATGTCGACTTGATCGACTGGAAGGCGAAGACGGCTCATCAAACAGAGATCATCGTCGCCGAGCTTGTGCGCCAGCTGCGCGGCAGGCGAATTGGCCTTCTGCCGAGTGACGCACCTATCGGTTTGTTAACGCATCATCTGGATCATGACGAGCATATCTGGCGTCTCTGCGAGCAGACCTTGGAAGCGCTTCGGCCGCACCGGGCGACAGCGTTCATCGATGTTGCCAAGTGGGCGGGTGAGCAGGCGACCAAGTCCAGCCCCCGCGACGTGCGAGTTCCTGGTGCGCCGACCTGAGGCCGGGGTTCGCGCGCTTCTATCTTTGAAGAATTCCCTCGATACCGTGGACAATGTTCAGCAATGGGCGGGCCTGCAGCACCGGTGAGCGAAGGAACACGTCTGTATGCGATTGGGGACGTGCATGGTCGCAGTGATCTCCTGGAGCAGCTGCTCGATCGCCTGGAGGCCCACTTGGCCGCTCGTCCGGTGCCGCGCCCCATCCTCATCTTTCTCGGTGACTACATCGATCGCGGGCCAGACTCGCGCCGGGTCATCGATCAGTTGATCCGGCTGAAGCAGCGCCACGAGGTGGTTTATCTCAGGGGCAATCACGAGCGCTGCCTCATGGAATTCCTGCGCAACCCATCCATTTTGGCCACGTGGCTGCGTTGGGGAGGGCTTTACACGTTGCGCTCCTACGGCCTGGAGCCCAAGAATTACCTCGACTCCGGGGAGCAGGAAGGTCTTGCCAGGTCACTCGAGCTCATCCTGCGCGCAAGCGGGCATTTTGATTTTTTTGACCGCCTCGAGACTTCCTTCACGTTCGGAGACTTCTTCTTCGTCCATGCCGGCGTCCGCCCCGGCCTCCCGCTTGATCGGCAGAGCGAAACGGATCTTCTCGAGATACGTGATGTGTTCCTTTCCTCTGGCTCGGATTTCGGAAAAATAGTGGTCCATGGTCACACGCCCGTGCCGGAGCCCGACATTCGCGCCAACCGCATAAACATAGATACCGGCGCCTTCGCGACAGGACGCCTGACTTGCCTGGTGATCGAACGCGATGTGATAGACCTCATTTGGAGCCGCCCGTGAGCGAACCCGGAAAGGAGTGAGGCCGCAAGGGGTTTCGTCGATGCCCCTTTGCTTTTCGCCAAGACCGCTTCGCGCGGGGCTTCCGGCAAGTGATGCGATGAGCCTAATATCCGCATAGATTTTCGCAGCCAACGGAGATCCTCATGGGGCTGATCAAGACGGCGGACACAATCGCCAAGCTGGCTTGCTTTCCGGCACTGCTCGCGCTCCTGATCAGTGCTTCTTCGGCGCAAGAAGCCGCGGCCCCGAATTTTCGCTGGAAGCCGGTGGTCGACCCGAACGCCAGGATCACTATTCGAGGCATCACCTACGCACCTGAGTTCGCTCTGCACGACTGGAACGTTCAGCGCGCCGCCGACGCCGCAACTGACGTCACGCGCTTCGAGGTGCGATCCGGCGACCAGTGGAGCGAGGACCGCAGTTCCGGAGAAAACAAGGAGCGGTCAGAGCTCGACGGGTACAAGCGGACTTTCGCACATGGAACAGACGTTTGGGGAGCCTATTCGCTCTTTATCGAGCCGGGCATGGAATATCGATCCGACTGGACCGCGATCAGCCAGATGCACGGATCGGCGCTGCGGGATTTCCATATCCATTTCAAAGAAGGAAAGCTGATCGTCTACAGTGAATATGCCGGGCCGGGGGCCGCAGCAGGGCCCTCGGTTCGCTACACCGGCCCGCTGACCCGCAACGTTTGGCACGATGTCGTCTTTCACCTACGGGAAGGCGGCCCCCCCGATGGTCATCTGGATCTTTGGCTCGATAAGCAGAAGATCATAAACTTTGCAGGGCCGATTGGAGCTGTGGGGAATCAAGCCTATTGGAAATTTGGCATCTATCGCGGCTATGGCCCGATTGCGACTCCGTTCTCGGTTGCGTTTGCCAATATGGAGATCGGCACTTCCGACTTGACGGCACGGATCGGCAACCCACTGGAGATCAAGTAGGAACGTGCGGGCGCGCGCAGACTGAGGCGGTCCGCGACTCATTGTCTGGGGCGCTCATGCCTGCGCTTGTCCTGGGCATTCACGCCTTGCCCGCCGCGCCGCGAACAAGCAAGACCCGGATGGCCGCCACCATGCCCGCCCAGACCAAGAAGGCATGGTTCAATTCAGCCGGGACCTGCTTTGGCTCGTGGTTTAATGGCCGATGGCTGGGGGAACGGTCACGATAGTGGTCGTGGTGCCCGTCCCATTAATAAGTCCCTTAAGCGTATAGGCGCCAATCGCAGCATTGATCGGATCATTCACAGTGGCGACAAGCGTCCTCAGGTAATTCAAGAATTTGGTGGATTCGACCGCCTGGGCGTTCGAAACATAGATTACATCCTTGTTCCGCATCTCGAACTTCGATGTGAGGAAATAGCCGCCCGGATCGCGCAGGCTCACGTTGTAGATGATCGGGATGATCGGTCCTTCAAATCTCGAGGTATCAACGCCCAGGAGCCCGGCAACGTGACGCGTCTCGCCCCGATAGATGAAGACGGCCGCAGCGTCTGCCGAAGCGTCGCTCAGGCCTTCCGCTTTGGCCATGGCCTCGGATAACGAGATGTGCCACGCCTCAAACGGGAACTGTCCTTGCCTGTCTGATGCCCCGAAAGCCAGGAAGGTCTGCGGCTCGCGGAACACATAAATCGTGTCGCCCGGACGCACAAAGATGTTGTTCTTTGGCTCATCCACCAGTGCGCCGAATGGAGCCGCGGCACGCTTTCCGGCGCGCTCCAGGACGACCCAGGACTCGTTGCCGGAACCTGTCAACCCGCCGCCCTGCCCTATCGCATCCAAAAGACGCTCGCCGCTCGCCTTTACCGGGTATTGCCCCGAAAGGCGGACGTCGCCCAAAACCGTGAACGAGGACGAGCGCTGCTCCAGCAGCGACACCACCGCCTGCGGCTCCAGCGCTCGGTCCTTGAGCGCCTCCACGATCGCGTGCTGAAGCTCCCCCACCGTGCGATCCTTAGCGCGAACCGGACCCGCCGAGGGAATCGCAATATTGCCATCGGCATCGACCGCTTGCGGCGGAACAGCGAGGAAATTGCCCGGACGCACCCCTGTATCATTGGGAACGAACAGTCCGGCGCCGGTCTCATAAATTGTCACCCCGATCAGATCTCCGATGCCGATGCGGACAACCTGGGGACCGCGACGATCAGTGAAGGCACCCGCGATCCTTGGGGCGTTGGCGGCCAATATTGCGTTGACGGTGGGGCTCAATCGTACGAGCGCGTAGGGAATCTCCGACTGCTCGCTCTCTATGTCGCGGCTCTGCGGCCCTGAAACCGGCATGATCGCGCATGCGCCAAAGGCGCAGCACGCCGCCCCGGCGAGCATGCCAAGAAACCGAGACCCAAAGCTCATCAAGTCCCCCTCAGCCCCCCGAAGGTTACCATGCCCCCGCTCCCGGAAAGATACTTCTCGGGGGCCCGGACGCGAACTTTCATCACAGGTGTTGCCGGATGAGCACAGTTTGGACGGGGGAATATACCCGCAAGAAGATTAAGATTTGCAAACTCGAGGCCTCAAAGGGGGTCGCGGCGCCCGCCAGGGCCCGAGGGATTCGGAATCACGTGTTCCGAATCGCGTGAGGGTTGGCCGGATAGGCCGGTCCAGCGTCATCCGCCGGCGGACCGATATGCCGCCTGGGCGCGTCAGCGTGACGAAAGAATTGCCTTGGCCGACCCTGCTTGGCTCGCCGTGGCTTCCGGCTGAGCCCCGGCGCCACCCTCCGACGCCCTCCGACCGGCCTCTCCGGCGGTTTGCAGGACCCTGCTTGCAACCCCTGACAGGGGCGACCTGCGCGGCCTGCAAAACCCGAGCAAGAACCCCACCGCCGCCATGTGCCAGTTGAGCACACTGAACAAACTCTGCTTCAGCGAGCGAGCTCGCAGTCCCATGATCAGGACTGGGATTGCCAGCGCGGCCAAAAATACTGTGGCACGCGAAGTCAAAGCATAGGCCGAAATAACCACGCACCAATACAGCCAGACACCGAGCGCGATCGGCAGGATTCGCACTTCACGCAACGCACGCCCCACATAGTGGCCGGCCATAGCCGCACGAAGCAGCTCGCCGGAAGCGAGAAACCGACCGCTGCCCATGCGGTGCCACAGCAGGCGCCACGTGCCGATCGAATAGCTGTAGTGGTCGACAGCCTTGTCCTCCAGGCGCACGAGCCGCCATCCCTTGACCCGAAGCCGCGCTCCGAGATCGTATTCCTCGAAGGCATGCAAATTGCGGTCCGATAGATAGCCGATCTCTGCGATCGCCGAGCGTCGATAGAGCCCCCCTCCATTGAGACAATCGACTTCACTCTTGCTCTTACGCCGCAGTCGCCCGATCCGCCTGACGCGCGCACGAACCTCGAGATTCTCGGTTCGCATCTCATGGATATACCCGCCCACGCCAGCGACTGCCGGCTCGCGGTCGAGAATCTCCACCGCCTTGTTCAAGAACGGCAACTGCAAGTCCATATCCCCATCGAGAATATAGATGTATTGTCCGCTGCTATGCTCGTATCCCAGTTGGGGACCTATGCCGCAGCAACGCTCCTCGGGATGTTCAAGGCGCACGATTGATACGGCAAATTGCGCGGCAATCGCCACGGTCCGATCCCTCGAGGCGCTGTCGGCGACGATCACTTCGCCTCCGTAGGGCTTCGCCGCGGCGAGCGAGCTCTCGACGGCCCTGCGAATGTTGGATTCCTCGTTCAGGGTCTTGATGATTATGCTTACTTTGGTCATTGCTGCGGCCCCGCGCGGCCGATAGCCTCTGGTCTTGTTGAATCGGCGACCTGCCCGGCGCGCATGACGTACTCGGCGTCACGTTGCTTCGCAAGACCGCCAGTTTTATCCGCCTCGCCGCCAGCAGGGCGCTTTGGTGGCGGAACCCTTCGACTTGCTACGAGATAAGTAGCATGCGTACATTATCGCATGGATATGACTGCCGCTTAAGCGACGCAATCAACCTTAATGCCAGACTTTGATATTTGCGAGCGACTCCAGGCGATGGCGAATGCCCGTGGATCGATCGATGTCTCTGCCGCTCGGCAAGCGCTGACCTCGCGCTAGGCGATAGTGCGGCAAGATCGCGCCCTTGCGGGGGAGCTATCCTGAAGGCGGGAGGACGTTGTGGGAAATAATAAGCTAGGCTTTGCGGTTCGCAGGCCCGGTATCAGCCTATGACAGATCGAGAAATCCCTTTGCCTCCGGCTGGGCTGGCGAAACCCTCGAGGGATGAGCCCCGCGCAGTTGCATCGCAAAAGGCCGACTTTCTTTTCTTGCTTTCACAAGCAATCGAGAGCGTGCGACATGATCCGGCACGGCAACGCAGGGTCGTTTATGAGCTCGTACGAGCCAAGCTTCAAAGAGAAGCCTGGCTAAGGAATCCCCCCGTCACTATTTTAGAGATGCGGCAATACTTGCAGGCATTCGACGCCGCGATCGCACAGATTGAGAGCGGCCTCTCGCAAGAGGATGAGCTGCAATCGCTGCTGTTCCGGATGAAGCGCATCGAAGAGAGCAAAGCAGCAAGCTCCTCCCCTCGGGCAATCCTGCCTCCTCAGGCAACAACGAACCTCGAGCCGCACGCCGCGCCGTCGCCTATGAGCGCAGCCATTCTCCCAATTCGTGAAGCGGAAGTAGCTCACGTACGGCAGGCAAGGAAGCTCGGATTTGGCGTCGGCAGCTTGATCTCCATGCTGGCTACTGCGTTGATCGCCGCAGCACTGGTTGAGCTTCAACAACAATACTTTCATCTTGGCGGAGGGCGAGACGGGGTGGATCCAAGGCCGTTCGCCAGCGAGCCTGACCCGAAGGACCCGCAGGCCCGAGCGATTGCTACTCAGACAGCCGCTGTTCAATCTGAGCCGCAAGCTCATGCTGCGCCATCGATGGCAGCTGTGCCGCAGCCGGCAGCTCTTCCACTTCCGTCGCTCTATGGAGTGTATGCTGTTGACGGCGGGCATCTCGAGGAGCTTGAGCCCCTGCCCATCAGGGTACCCTTCCCAAAGGCGCTCATCACCACTCCGATTACGACGCCCAGCCGAACGACGCTGTCCGGCAGCGGGCTGAGCTTCATCGCGTTTCGTCGAGACCTGACAACCGACGCGCCGGAGCGAATTACTATTCGGGCGATCGCAAAGGTGTCGCGCTCTCGAACCTACAGTTCAGCCGGGAAGGCCACGATTACGAACCTGGATGACCTGTGGGCCTTCCGCAGCGACGCCTACGACCTGCGCGTAGCCCCGCTCGGCCAGAGCCCCGAAATGATCGCCATTCGGCCGGAAACCAGTGATTTCGCCTTGCCCGCGGGCCGTTACGCACTCATCCTCAAGGGGCAAGCCTACGACTTCAGCATCGCTGGTCCGGTGAGCTCCGCCGAGCAGTGCCTCGAGAAGGTCGAAGCATTGAACAATACGTTCTACTCGGAATGCAAGGATCCATAACCCCCGGCAGCGGCGGGTGCTAAGCCAACGCTATTGCGCGGTCCGTCACGATACCGCTTCTCCCAAAATCTGTTAAAACGCCTGATTTTTGCGCAGCCAATCGCTGTCGCAACGCCCAAATGACAGCTCCCACGAGAGGTCAGAAAAATACACGCCCGACGCTCTCCTGGCTCATTGGGCGTTTAAGGTAAGCTCCTTTGAAACGGTCGTGCGGGAGTCCTGTTGCGAGCGCCGCGGCGAGGGTCCTTCTGCTCGAGGCTCCGACATACGATCGAAATCGTTTAATTCAAACACCCCCATGTCGGTAGGAGCATACCGTCCGACGCCCTTGGCCGCCTTTGACGCTACTCCGATACAGAAAAGAGCACCGCATCCAACAAGCCCCACCAGAAGGCAACCGGACGCCACTACCGACCAAACAAGCGTAGCCATGGATGTCCTCCGTCTTGTGATAGCGGCACACTTTTACGCCAGCACGTCTAGCTTCAGCACGAACTCGCCCGGCCCGGTCCAACAAGGCGCAACGCTCATTTCTACAAATCGAGAGTAACTGAGTCGTTCCGCACCGCACACAACACTTCTTCAAAAGAACGTGTAGCGCAACTACTCAAATGGGCGGGTCGCCTCTTTTTTTGTAACTCGCAATCGCCATGATTGCGAAACTGCAGCTGGATCAACCAATGATCTGCCAGGTATTTGGCGAGTGCAAAACCGATCGGTATTTGGCTCATATCAGTAATTCAATTTGCGGGCTGTTGCTTAGCTCCGACCGTTCCTCATCGGTATCATGGGAGGGAAAGAGTCTTGGCATCAGCCCCTCTCTGGCGATTGAGAACGGGCGTGGTGGTTGAATTGAAGCCGGGGCTGCAGCAAAGCCCCAGATGCGCGCCGCCGTGACCACAGCAACTTGGCGGCCGCCCGTGGCGGCTGCGATAGCCTCAGGTGCGAGCGCCTCTTCGACGTCCTGGAGTGAGAGACGCTCGAGCGGTCCGGTTCGAGAGCGAAACCGAAGCACGTGTGTCGGTCTTCGAGTTTATCAAAGCTTGTGCGACCCGTGCTGCCGTCATTCCTTCGACCGAGGCACCGCCAAGCGGCGCGGTCCTTGGCCGCCGCTTGCATGCACCGGCTGCACCGCCATGCGGACCGGCGCCAGGACATGCTGGCGCACACTTAGCCTCGCGAGGACGCGATCTTTTGGCGCAGCCCGAGGACTAAATTTTTAGCTCCCGATTTAATTTTGATAAGGCAGGTCATGTGACGCGCCAGTACGAGAGTGGTGCCGCGGACATCTCCATGAGCCCCAAGGAGCTAGAGTGCCGAAGACGGCGGCTATGGTCTCGACTCCGCGGAGAACAGCAATGGGTGGCCAATCCAAATTCTATGACCGCGCAGCGGAGTGCCAGCGTTTGATGCGCCTGTCCACCGAACGCCAGGCGCGCGAGAGTTTTCGCCAGCTGCGCGATCTATGGATCGAATTTGCCAACGAGGAGGGCATATTGCAGCGGATGGGACGAAGGCCCTCCTCGGAACGCTCAGGCGAGTGATCGACCGGGGGCGCCCAGGTCGGCTCCCGCACGTAGATGCGGGGCCTGCAGGTTCAGGTGTAGGTAGGTCGGGTCGAACGCGGCCTTGGAGCTGATCCGGTGCCAGCTTAGGATGCGCAGCTTGCCGGCCGCGAGCTCGGCACATCCGTCTTTGCGCAGCGCTTGAAGCGCTCGGTTTACGGACACGATTGATAGCCCGAGGAATTGGCCAATCTGCTGCTGATTGAGGGGAAAGCTGCAGGTGCTTCCGTCGGCTAATCCGAACTCGCGCGTGAGGGCGAAGTGCTGACACAAAAAGTGCGCGACGCGCTCCGGTGCGGATCGCAGGCCTTGATTGGTGATCGCCTGCCGAAAGATGGACGCATCAATCAACGTATGCCGCCACAGCGCGAACCCGACCTGGGGCGCCTTGAGGATGAGGTTCCGCAACTCGCCATGCGGCAGGAGAGCGATCTCGGCCTCCTCGATGGCGGCGAGTGAGTGATCCATGACGTGCAAGAACAGCGATTGCAGGTCGGGCAGATCGCCTTCAATGTGAAGCTGCAAATACTGGCGCATCCCGGCCGCGAAGGTGTGATAGCGCCCAAGCGTCCCTCGCAACACGAGGACTGATGACTTCGGGCGGTCGCCTTGACGCACGATGTCCTGTCCCCGGCCGATGGTTTTCCTGTGTGGACGCAACTCCGCGATCACCCGCACGTCGGCCGCTGTGAGTTGCGAATGGCGCCTCAAGGTTCGGACGAGGACGCCCGTGATCTGTCCGCTCGACGAGATGCGCGCGTGGCTGGCCATGTGGGAGTAATCCGCTCGAGCCATCTGGGTTCGCTTTATCAAATGATAGAGAAGCACCCATAATGGGTATGTGCGGCATCGGGTTTGTTCACGTTGATATTGGGTCGGTCGGTTGCGTTAGTCTGGAATCCGACCCGTGGCGATTCACTTACCGAGCACCGCTTGACGAACAAAGATCTTGCTCCGTTCGGCTTTTGCTCTGGAGGGTAACTATTGATTTCGAGAAGGTTGGCCCCTTCGCCTGACCACGGTGAGAGCCCTCCGCATTCTGGTCGATGCACGGTTGAGGAATGCAGGCCGAAGTGTCGTCGGCATAATGGCCGGCTATTATTCACGCGCTCCCCGTGCAGCACGGCGGAACGTCGGCGCGATCTACTTCGCCAGGTGCTTCCTCGTGCAGCGCCAGGACGTCGTAAGAATCGGCGAGGCTCAAGTATGAACGTCGAAGCGTATCGTCGGAAGCCAGCTTGGAAAGGCGCCGACATTCTTCGGCTCGATTGCGCAGTCTTCTCGCGTGTTCTTTGTGATTTTCCATGGCGACGACCCGCGCGAGGTACACCATGACAAGAAGTGATTTGGGGATGTTTTGGCGCTCGTCAAGTGAGTGCGCCCAGGCGGGCGATTCGCCGCGAACGGCACCAGCGGATATTTCGTTCTGGCCACCAAGCCCCCGTTCGTTTGTTGGATTGACGTGATCTAATGGCGGCAAGCAGTGCATTGCACCGGCACGCAAACATCCTCGGCCTGGGTCACCTCCTCGGCGATCCAGTCCTGAACGTGCCGCCGTGTATTGCGACAGCGATAATGAGACGTGGCTATGGCCGGCAACGAATCGCGACTTGAAGGGCGACGGATTGAGGCATGTCAATAAGGCGCGTGCCGAGCTTTCCCGACGGGCGACGCCAGGTAAGGCGGGCTAGCTGTCGTTCGCTGGATGCTGGTCGTCTGTGGCTCGATGAGCGGTAGCCCGTTCATGGCGGGCGCCGACGCGGTCAGCCATCCTCATGAAGGCTTGGGCGATCGCCAGCATGGCGGCGCGCTCTTGCGGGTCGCGGATGTGCTCCGCGGCGGCAACGCAATCATACGCTTTACGTCTGTACTTCTCTCGATCCGGCATGGCTTGACGGGCTCTGCAGCACCATCAATGCTCGACCAAACGCCTGCGTTCCTGGAACTTCGAAACTTTTGTATGGGTCCATACCGAAGCGGAAACCTGAATTGGCCGGCCTATTTAGGGCGCTTGGGCTGGAACCGTCCTATGCGTTCGCTCAGCTCATAGCTGCGCGCCAGCGATATCCAGCGCCGCTCCATGGCGAGCCAATCATCCCGCAAGACAGGGTCGCGCTCGTACTTGGCCCGCCGAGCGCAATCCTCAGCGTGGCGATAGCACTCGGCAATTTCCGCACTCACTTTCAGGAGCATCGGCCGATCCGCACCGGCCCCAGCCACAATTGTTCATAGCAGAGACGAGGATGCCGCGCGACGCGAAGCCGGCCGCCGCGACGATCCAGCCGGTTCGGCCTGTCGCCCAAGCGAGGCGTCGGCGGGGGCAGTCCCAATTCCTTTCGCAGGCGATCCCTGTACGCGATATGCAGCACCTGCATGGAGACTCAAATTGGGCTAACGGGCCGCAAGCCGCATCCGTATCGGCTGATATGGCAAATCCCCGCAGTGGCAACCAATCAAGTGAACAATGGGAAGCTAAGCACGAATTCAGTTCCTTGGTCCCGACGCAATATGCGAAGCTCACCGAGGAGTTGCTGCGCGAAGGCGTTCACAAGGCGCATCCCAAGGCCTCCCGATTTGTTGTCCACCTGGGAGGGAAGCCCGACACCCTTATCCCTCACAGATATCGTTACGGCGTTTTGAGCATCGAGCGACATGGTCACCCAAACCGAGCCGGGGCGACCCACATAGGCGTATTTGGCCGCGTTCGTGATCAGCTCATTCACCGCGAGCACGGCCGGAATCGCGCGATCGGTGCGTACAACGACGCCCTTTTCGGCGTTGACGTTGATCTCGCAGCCGAACAGCGAGCCTGCCAAATCCGTGCACACATCGTGGAGATACGCCCCTAAGTCCAACGAGTCTATTTCGTCCCCGCTGTACAAACGGCGGTGTACGCGCGCGACGGCGGCAATTCGGGAGCTGGCCTGGCGAAGCTCATGGCGGACATCCGCACTTTGAGATGCAGAGGAATGCAGGACCAGCATTGACGCGATGATCTGGAAGCTGTTGTTGACGCGATGATTGACTTCTTTCATCAATGTTTTTTGTCGATCGAGGGCCTTGCGAAGGGATTCTTCCACGCGATGACGCTCGATCGCCATCCCCAGAATGTTGGCGATTCCCCGCAGGAACACCAAATCAGCCTCGCGGAACTCACCTTCGGAACGACTATCGACCTCAAGCACTCCGAAGGGGATGCCGTCCCCACCAAGAATGACATTCATGGCGCGCCGAATGCCGTACTCCACCAACAGCTGTGGCGTTCGGAATCGCTCCTCGATGTCCAAGTGGTTTGAAATGACGGATTTGCCGGTTTGGAGGGCATAGCCGGCCGGAGAAGCCGTGTCCGCCCCAATGGTGGCTTTGCCGACGACATCCGACCCCCACCCGACGCCGCTGCATACAAGGAACCTGCTTTCCTCAGGCAGATACTTTAGGACCTTGGCAAATTCCGCACCAAGGCCCTCGGCCGCTGATCGCGCAGCCTGATCAAGCAACTCCGAAAGTGGCGTGCCTTTCAGCGCAAGCACGCCAAAATCGGCCAGGATTTGCTGTTGTTGGACTCGCGAGCGGAGCATCGCGAGCGATGTTTCTAGATGGTCCGGCACATCCGAAGGCGGTGTCTCGACCAGGAATTCACGCGTGTTCGGATGATATTTGGCGACAGACACGAACCGACCGCCTTTCGATGAGGTGACGGGGCGCAAGCATCCCGACGCTGATGTGCCGTTGCGACCCACGCTAACCCCTCGTGGACTTGGTAGCAGCCCTCTCGGCTGCGCTCAAGAAACTCGCCGCCGCAGGGAAAAAGCCGCTTTGCACGGTACCGGAACAGCGTCTGCTTGCGCTACGTTAGCTAACCAACATAGAGGCCAAAGCGCTCTTAGCTCAAAGAGCCAGCATGACGTTCTCTGACAAAAAAACGTGTTCGCAATGTGGGAATCCGATGCTGGCGACGGATCGTATTCCTCCGGTAGTGCCCGGCCCAGGTCTTATAATTTTCACTTGCTCTCACTGCAAAGCAACCGATTCGGTGCTGGTGGACGCCGCTGACTGGCGCAGCGCTGACGCTGCTCATCGCCGGACGGTGCCTCCCACGGCTGACGATGACGAGAACGGCTGACCATTTTTCCCCAATCGGCATGGCGTGGGCTGCTACGAGCTTCGGTCCAGCAAAACAGCGCCGAAGGTGCCCGCTTTTTTACCGCCAGAACGGACGGATCGCTGCGAGCGTCTACCGGAGTGACAGGTGAACCAGACAGAGGCCGCGGCAGCAGGTATCACCTGCCCTTTGGGTTCGAGCCCAACGCGATAAGCTGCTTGATGCGGTCAAGCACTATCTACGGCTCGTAGGGCCTGGCGAGCATCGGGCCCGCATCGCACAAATCCCCCGCCGCGCTTGCCGCGCGGGCATGCGTGCCGGCCAGTATCATTTCGGTGTCTGGTTGATGCGCACGGACCCATTGCGCGACAGCAAAGCCCGCTGCTCGATCGGGCTCGATCACGCCGCACAGCACCATGTAAACGCGCATCTCTGCGTGTTGCAGGACGTTGAGCGCCTCATCCGTGTCGGCGGCTTCAATGACCCTGTAGCCGCAATTGCGCAGGTTCGGAGATGATCCTGCGGGCGATGACATCGTCATCGACCACAAGGATCGGGCGGGGCTTTTTGCTGAGCCGCTCGGCAAGAGCGATACGGCTCAACTGAGCCAAATCACCGCTTGCCCCATTCGGCCCACGGGTGTTGTTGCCCGCCCCGCGCCGGCCGGCATGCTCCTTGGGGACGCTTAGCGCGCCCCGACGTGTGTTGAGCCCGCAACCGGGGGAGGCCGGCCGCGCGCGTCCTCTCACCTCATTGCAGCGGCCGCTCAGCGGCTCCCTCCTGGCTTTTGGTGCGTCCCGCTGCCCGTTGGCGCTGGTCGAGCGCGGCACATTTTCTCCATCTCTCCGCCATGCGTTTCCACAAGGCCTTGTTGGCGTGGTCGCGCGCAAAACGGGACATGCGTTCGCACTCGTTAGCTTCCGTCAAGTATCGTTCCGCTGGAGTCATGCTCAGGTCCCCTCAGCTCTTCAGGAATCCAGTGCAGGGACGCATTCACAAATAAGGCCGACTTCATTGTCGGGTTGCCGACAAAACCGTGAATCATGCGCCGCGGTTCCCGCCATCCGGCGGTTTTTTTCAGACCAAACGTTTGCTTATTTGACATAATTAGTAGCGATCAATGGTTCTCGTTCAGAACGATGCCACTGCCGGGCTGATCGCCCGGTCTGCCTCATATGCATGACCAACAATATCGGTTTGTTGGTGACCCCGGCTCCGGTTGCCGTGACCTATTCGGGTTCGCAATCTTTCTGGCGAAGACATAGGCAATGGCAGCGCTGCTTACTGCACGCACGAAGCGCACGGACCGCGACCAAGTCGTGCTTCGGCGGGGTCGTGATCCGGAACCATCCAAGGAAGCTGCGGGGCATTCTATCGCTCGCCTTCGAGCAGCTACGCGATGCTCCTGGAATGTTACAGCGAGCGCGTTTGCCCAAGAGCGATCAAAATCTGCTGGCGAAAATCTTCAAACTGCAGCACGCCGTCACTAAGACTGTTGAGCACAGCTATTGCCCTCAGCGTGTCGCGCCCATTCCTTTTCATGGCAGCAACCAAAGCCTGTTGCCTGCTCACCCGCGCCTTGGCCTTGACGATCTCAGCCTCAATCTGTTGAAGGATGTCGGAATCGCGCCCGAGCCTGTCCTCCTCGGCAATTAGAAGCCGGTGCAAGAGCGATCGGACGATCGGGTCAATCTCTCCTTCAAGCTGGTCGCGGAAGTGCCTTATGTTTTCCCGCGTGACAAACTGGTCCATCGGCGGCGCTCCTTGTCCCTTGATCATGGGATTCGCGATGTTTGCACCTCTTGTAGCGAATTACAGTCACCTGCACTACGGACAGTCGCGACATTTTCCTCGCCGTAACGGCCAAGAATGTTTGAGCAGCAACCAGCAATCCAGCCCCGCATTAGAGCGGCTTGCGACTTGATCGCCGTCCATCTTTCATCGCGCGGGCTTTTGAGCGGCGCGCGCCCTCCGTGCATTGCCTTCCGTGCATTGCAGCAATTTGGCGGAGAGCGCAACCCGATGAAGACGGGGCGGTGATTCGTCGCATTGAGGTCGTGATCCGCAAAGCTTCACCTTCGAGGAACGCGGGGGAGAAAGGAGAATGACGCTCATGTTGACCAAGACCATGACGGCTTTGCTGGCAGCCCTTCTCTTGGGCGCTTCCGCCGCGCAAGCGGCAAATAACAACAAGTCCGGGGCTGCTGAATCGGCTAATTTGGAGAGTGCAAATACTGCCGATTATGTCGCGGCACCCACTGCCAAACCCAAGACCAAAGCCGACAAACAAATCATCAGCGACGGCAAGTGCTGGATAAACACCAGCAACGGCAATTACGGTTGGACCGAGTGCCCGAAAGCATCCAGGCTTGGCGGTTGAGTCAAATCGGGCAAGTCGACTGCCCGTCTCTCTCGGATGCGGGCCCTTCTTGGCGCTGAAAGCCACCTTAAAGGCCGGAAGTCAAGAATGGGCGGCATGCCCCTCATCTCGCTCAGGCGGGCGCCGCGCGTAGATCCACGCAAAGGGCCTGCCGAAGCGTTCCACCATGTCGATCAGCACGAGGTCTCTAAGCCGCTCCGCACATGGCCATCGCTCCGTCGCGATGACATAATCGGCCCTGGCCGGATCTACCTCAATTCGCCAAGCTCGATGGAGAAGGGGGGCTACCAACGCCTCCCGATACCCCATGCAAACCGTGATGCTGGGAATTCGCGCCGCAACTGTGCCCGAAGGGGCCTCGTAATCCAATCTGTGCTCGAGGCGCCGCACCGCCAGCGTGGCGGCGGCGGCCCAATAGTCCAAGTCGAACCGACCATAGGCTCCTGGCACACCGCCAGCCAGAGAATTCATCGCCATGTATTCGAGCGGATGGAGCTCCGCGAGGTTCCAAACGGTGAAGCCCGCATAGACACCGCTCAAGGCGGCGACGGGCAACCGAAATCGGGTCAGTACCGGCAGGATACGACCGAACCCGTATCCGCCAACCAGTGCAAGAAGCGGAATAACAAACAGAACGTGCCTGACGCCATCGTACAGCGTCGATCGGTCCGCGATAATGAAGGCCATGGGCAGAAGCAGCCCTGCCCACAGGATCAGTTGCACTCTAGACTCGGCGACAAATAGCACGACATTTCTGATGCGCAGCGCAGCGCTGCCCGCCCCCTCGCAGCGAAATGCTTCTATTAGGCCCGCGCAGTCAGCGATCGAATAAGCGCATCCCGCCAGCAGCAGCAGCAAGAAAGCTTCCGGCAGCCGCGCCGCCAATTGACCGGCCACGTAGAACCACGGCAGATCAGTAGTGAGCACCGTGTGGCCCCAGAGACGAGTTTCGAACGAGTTGGGGTGGTTGGCGAAATAAAGAAAAGCCGTTTTGAAATTTTCGACCGGATTACCCGTTTGGAGCCACGGCCAAATCACAAAGGCGACGAGCCAACCGATCGCCAGTGCGCAGACGGTCCGTTCGCCAATCGACACGAGTTGCCTGGCACGGACATCGGCCGGATGCCTCAGGGTGGCGAGTGCGCACAGAATGACTGCGCCCAGCAGGTAGGCCTGAGTGATGAGCCCAGATGAGCGGGTCCCGATGGCAAGCCCGCTCAATGCCCCAGCCGCGATTGTGGCGGGCCAAGTCGGCACAATGTTGCGAGCCATTATCATGATGGCGAGCGTTGCCCAGGTCATCACCGACAGGAACGGGACATCGATGGGCGTGAAGAAGAGGCTGCCGTAGAGATAGCCGGTACCGAGGCAAAGGGTGATGGCGGTCAGGCCCGCCCAGCGGCCGAAGGCGAGCTTGCCCATGGGAAGGAGCGCCGCAATGCCCAGGATTCCCACCGCAAACGTCATCGCGTGGCGAACGGTCCACGGGTTCGCCGGGACGCGTGATTGCACCCAGGCAATGAGGACATGGAACCATGGCCCATAGTACCAGAGCGTATCCTCCACCGAGTCGAACACGGAGCGATCGCGAAAGCCGCTGACGTACCAGGCCAATGCCTTGATTCCGTAGTCGTTGGCATTGAATTCGTCGGCCGTTATGCCGTAGTCGGAAACCGTGGCGGCTCCAACCGTTGCTGCCGCGCTCAGGAGTGCAATTGCGGCGATCACCTCAGCATCGATCCTGGCGACCGAAGAATCGGAAGAGTAGTGAAGCCATTGCGCGGGCGTGGTGTGCAACATGGCCCGATTATCTTTTTGGGCACCAAACGACGAAGGAGAAAATTGGCGGCCTACAAACCGCAATGCACCTCGGTAGGACTCATGTGGCCTGCCTATTCCAAATGCAACCGCAAGCTAAGCAGAACCAATTTGTTGACCATTTTGTTCCAAATGATCTGGGGTGGTGAGCCGCAGCTGATCGACCGTTCCTTCGAAGCTCCGGAGAGCCGCTTGGGCTGCACGGACCAGCACCCCATCGGGAGCCATATCCTGATTGGCTCACTACAGGAGCTCGTAACGTAGCCTGCGGGTGCTTGGTTGCGATGTGTGGTGCTTCCCAGGATCGCAGCCGTTCCGAGCCCTCATCGGGCTCCCGAGACATTTGAGACGCTTGCTTCGGCCGGACCTAACCGCCGAAAATAGACCCGGTTCTCCGCTGGCATGAACTCCACTCGGGACTTGGTCAGTGCGGCAAAAGCCGCGATGCTTTGCTTGCCGGCTTCGTCGGTGTCACCAAACGCATAGCTCTTGTCCGCTCCGGAAAACAAGCTGCGTGCCTCCTCCAACGTCACCCAGGCGCGGTGATCCGGCAAAACCTTGTTCAATGATAGAAGCAAAGCCTCCTTGCTGGATGCCTCCAGCCGAGACGCATCCTCAAAGCGGAGCGTCGGAGGCGCAAACAGCGCTCGGATCCAGGAAAACATGCTCGATAAACCTGCCCGGCTTTATGTTGGTTCCCCGATACCTGGAACCAGGTCAATGCCGGCGAGCAAAAGCACGACGGCAACGCAGCTCGGCTTGCGGATGGACCAACAGCTCAAATTCGTGGCTGGCCAGCTTCGTCCGACGTATTCCGCCCGCCATTTCCCGTGCCAAAGAGGCCCGCCAATTGGCGGGCCTCTTAAGTCGTCGTCCACTATTCGATCACGCGAATGACCTTGCGAGTACGCGGCTCGACGATCACTCGCTTTTCGTTCACATACGCATATTCATAATCATGATGGCGGGGAATTTCGTAAACGTGAACGGTCCGTGGTAGCGGCTCACCAACCACAATGTCCTCCCTCACACGATCGTAGCGCCGCGGGTGCCCGGTCACGAATCCCAAAATGTCGCCCGGGAGCTCAACTGCCGCCCCAACAGCACCGCCGACAATCGCGCCTGCTGGCCCAGCTGCTCGCCCCCCGTCGCGAAATCCCTGCTCAGCAGGTGATTGCGCCCCTGCCGCTCCAGACCAAAGGCTGAGTGAGGCGATAGCCGCTATGACTAGACGTTTGTTCATTGGAGTCTCCCTCTTTAGCCGCTTTGTGGTCGATCGTTGACCGGCCCTCTAACGCAGAAGAGCGGGGCCGTGTTCCAGATGAGAATCACATGAACAGCTATTCAGCGGCATCTTATCAGCTTGATTCCGCCACTCTCCGCCTCAGGAAAACAAGCGTTCGTATGCTGCCAGGACCAGTCATTATCGACATCGCAAGCCTCTTCCTACTTGCGGCTAACCACAGAGGCGCCAGCCACGTGCTCCTAAACGATCTGTAATGTTCTGGAACTAACACATCCATACTTTTGTTGTTGTTTGTTGTTGCTGACCGACAGCAAAAGGAGATCTATGTTTGCTAAGACGAAGCTAGCTCTCGCGGCGATGCTGATGCTTGGTGCTGCGTCTGCAGTCCAAGCGGCGAGCGACAACGATGGTGGAAATGCAACGGGCGGATACCGCGTCGGACCAATGGGGCAGCACTTGAGTGGCGCGAACCCGGTCTACCACCACTCGCTGAGATGCTTATAGATATGATCGGAGTCCGTTTGCTTTCGTTCCTGGATATTACCGGCACTGGAGATGGGAGTAGACGACGGCCTGTCGAAAAAACATTGAGAGGGCCGCGAGGAGGGAAAGAGTTTTGGGCATCAGTCCCTCTCTGGCGATTTGTAGAACGGGCGTCGTGGTTGAATTCAAGCGGTCGCATCCTCGTAAGGTGCAGCTTCGGCTGCAGCAAAGCCGCCCAGTGCGCGCCGGCATGACCACTGCAGCTTGGTGGCTGCCGGAGCCGCCCGCGATTAGCCTAAGTGCGAGAGCTTCTTCGCGGCCTGGGGATGAGAGATTGTTCGCCGGTCCCGCTTCGAGATCGAAGCCGAAGCATGTTGTCGGTCTTCGAGTTCATCAAAGCTTTCTGCGATCCCTACCGCCCTCATTCCTTCGACCGGGGCACTCACAAGCGGCACGGCAAGGCGGGCCGGCGCGTGGCGGCGCGCGCGGCAACGGCTTTTCGCAACCGCGGCGGCGCCCATCACCGACTGGTCCCTGCCTCGGTGTTCTGACGCCGTGCCCCTGCACGCCTCGCCTTTGATCTAAGTCAAGAGCCGCACCTGCCGGGCGGGCACGATGCGATCAGCCCGTCTCGTCAGGCGGACGCAGATGTCGTTGCGCGAGCAAGGCTGCCAGCCTCGCTCAGCGCCCTGAGTTCCTGATGGAGGTATTCATGAAGAAGATCTTGCTCATTGCGGCAGCAACGCTGGTGGCGATCGCCTCGGGGCCCGACCCGGCATCCGCGGCTCGCTTCGGCGGCGGCGGTTTTCGCGGCGCGGCGATCGGCGGCGGCGGTTTTCGTGGCGCGGCGATCGGCGGAGGCTGGCGCGGCGCCGGCTGGCGCGGCGGCTTGGGCTGGGCTGGAGCGCGGCCCGGCTGGGGCGTGGGCACTAGGTGGGCCTGGGGCGGGCGTCCAGGTTGGGGCTGGGGCGGCAGGTGGGGCTGGGGTGGCAGATGGGGCTGGCCGGTTGCCGCCGGAATCGGCGTGGGTCTCGCCGCCAGCAGTTGGGGCAGCAGTTGGGGCGACGACTGCACCGCCTGGGACGGCGTCAGCTGGGTGAACGTCTGCAATTCTTACGGGTATGGCTCTTACGCATATCCCTCCTATGGATTCGTTTCCGTCGGCTACCAGCCCTGGGGATGGGGATCTGTCGGCGTCCGGCCCTGGGGATGGGGCTGGCGAGGCGGATGGGGATGGCGGGGCGGGTTCTGGCGGTGATCGAACGGCCGGAGGCCGATCGCGAAGCATGACTCCGACTGATTGAATCTGGCTTCGGACATGAACAGGGCACCCGCGATCCTGTTCCTGCGGATCAAGTACGCGGGGTCGCGGACGCGCCTGTCATCGCGCAGCGTCAGGAAGGGCCAGTGCCTGCGACGAACACCGCAAGCCTGAGCTTCGATCGCACCGGCGCTGATTGGCAATCGCGGTCTCAATCGATCTAACTGTTGGGCGAGACGTCTGCTCCCCGTAGATCAATGCGTTTGATCTAGATCAATATTCAGCCCAGCGTCGTGTTTAATTCTGTGGGCTCTCTCCGCTGGTCCTTGAGGAGCCGCTGGGGTTGCGCGCCATCTGTCAGGTTGCCGCGGGCAATTCTGGCTTTCTCCGGGTGAACCGCAAATGCTGGACGATCCGTTCCTCAATTATTTCGCGCTTGGTCTGCTGATCTTCGTTGTCTTCGTGCTGTTCTACGGCATCATCGCAATCCACGACATTCCCGCCCGGATCGCCCAAGCCCGTCACCACCCGCACGAGGACGCTATCCATGCGGCTGGCTGGGTAAGTCTATTCACGCTGCACGTGCTTTGGCCTTTTCTTTGGATTTGGGCAATGGCCTACCAGCCGGAACGGGGGTGGGGCTTCGCTCACAAGGCGGACCAGCCACCCTCCCCCGTAGACCCCGCCAGCGAGCAGGAGAAATTGAAACATCGACTGGCGGAGATTGAGGCCAGGCTCGGAATCGGAGGCTCCTGATGGAAATTCTGCTTGTCTTAACCTACGTGGCGATTTGCTACGCCGTGTTCAAGCTTTTCAGAATTCCCGTCAATCAATGGTCGCTTGCGACAGCGGGGCTTGGTGGCATCCTCGGGCTTGCGCTGCTGTTCGTAACAATGGCCTACAACCACCCGTTTTCAACAAATGCGCGCATCTACTTCGCGGTAACCCCGATACTGCCCGCCGTCAGAGGGCGCGTAATTGAGGTGCCAGTCGAAGCGAACACGCCGCTAAGGAAAGGCGACGTGCTGTTCCGCATCGACCCGGGTCCTTACCAATACGTTGTGGATCAAAAAAAGGCGGCGCTTGCAGAAGCCGAGCAAAACGTCAAACAGCTTCAAGCCTCGGTTGATCAGGCGACCGCGGACTCGGAACGCGCAAAAGCCGAAGCAGAGTTGGCACAGCAGAATTACGATCGGCAGTCCGAGCTTTTTTCGAAAAACGTCATTGCGCGGGCCACCCTCGACACATACACCCGCAACCTTGAAACGGCCAAACAGTCCTATGTCGGCGCCCAGGCAAATGAGGATCGTGCACGGCTCGCCTCCTCCTCGCAGATAGATGGGGTCAACACCCAGGTCGCACGATTGCGGGCGGAATTGGATGATGCTCAGTACGATCTCGATCAGACCGTGGTCCGCGCGCCGGCGAACGGCTTCGTGACCCAGGTCGCCCTGGAGCCGGGTCTTTATGTGGTGCCGGCGCCCTTTCGGCCCGCGATGACTTTCGTCAATACCGATGCCAAAGCCAAGGCGCTCGGGGCTGCGTTCCAGCAAAATGCGCTGCAGCGCGTCCGGGCCGGCGACAAGGCGGAGATCGCGTTTCAATCGGTGCCGGGCCGTGTCTTCAAAGGCAAAGTCAGGATTCTCCTGGACGCGATCGCGGCCGGACAGATGCAGGCATCCGGCACTCTGCAGGATTTCGGAGCAGCCGCTGGTGAAAGTCGCGGAATGGCACTGATCGATATCACCGACGACATCTCACCCTATCAGATTCCCGTCGGATCGGCTGCCGAAGTCGCCATTTACACGGACCACATTAGGGAGCTTTCCCTGCTCCGCAAAATTCTGCTCCGTATGCGAAGCTGGGAGAATTACATCTTCCTCGAAGGACACATTTGAACGTTGCTTCGCGGCTGGCCATCAATCTGACAGCTGGAAATCGTCCAGTTCGTGGCGATGTCCGAACCTCCGGTTGGCGGCGCCAGGCTATCGCCGCGATCGGCTGTTGCCTGGCCTTCTTGCCGGCCTCGCTCTTTGGGCCGTGATGGTGCCGGAGGGGATGGCTTACGCGGGTATCGTCGGCGTGCCACTCATCCATTATGGGACTCTGCACGATTGTGCCGCCATTGCTGGCCTACGCGCTGCTTGCCACCCATGTCTTAGGTACGATCTGTTACCCATGTATCAGGGCCGGACAGCAGAAAACTGGTCGGAGTGGCAGGATTTGAACCTGCGACCCCCACGTCCCGAACGTGGTGCGCTACCAGACTGCGCTACACTCCGACTGGAGGCGGTCTTATATCGACGGCCCCGCGGGCCTGCAAGCCGGGCCTCGAAGCCGGGGCGGAAGGCAGCGCCCCCGAGACGACCCAAGATCCCGAGATGAGCCGAGAATGACCAGAGCCCCCACCACCCGCGTGTTGCCCGCCGGTTCCGCGGCGGTCGAGGAGGCCGCGCGCTGCCTTGCTGCCGGTGGGCTCGTGGCGTTCCCAACCGAGACCGTCTACGGGCTCGGGGCGGATGCCCGGAACGGCGAAGCTGTCGCCCGCCTTTATGCGGCCAAGGGCAGGCCCGCGTTCAATCCGCTGATCTGCCATGTGACCGATGCCAGCGCGGCCGCTGCGCTCGGGCAGTTCAATGCGGATGCGGAGCGGCTTGCCAGGGCTTTCTGGCCTGGTCCGCTGACGCTGGTGGTTCCGAAAATGCCAGGCTGCGAGGTGGCCGAGCTCGCAACCGCGGGCCTGTCGACCATCGGGCTCAGGGTGCCGGACCATCCGGTCGCGCAGGCCATTCTGCAGGCGTTCGGCCGGGAGGTGGTGGCGCCGTCGGCAAACCGCTCCGGCCATGTCTCGCCGACGACCGCCGCGCATGTGCTCGCGGACCTGCGCGGCCGCGTCGACCTCATCGTCGACGGCGGGCCTGCGCCGGTCGGGCTTGAATCCACCATCGTGGCCATAGTAAAGCGTCCGATCTTGCTGCGGCCCGGCGGCCTGCCGCGCGCCGAGATCGAAGCGGCGCTCGGGCACGCGCTCGCCGAAAATCCACACGGCCAAGCTGCGCGGATGGAAGAAGCTCCGGTCGCGCCGGGGCAGCTCGCTTCACACTACGCGCCGCGCGCACGCCTTCGGCTCGCCGCGACCAGCGTTGCTGCAGGCGAAGCACTGCTCGCCTTCGGGCCGTCGCTGCCGCCGGGCGCCGAGCAAGCCGCCGGCGTGCTGAACCTCTCAACCGGCGGCGATTTGATCGAGGCGGCCGCCAACTTGTTCTCGCATTTGCGCGCGCTCGATGCCGAAGGCGTCGCCACCATCGCGGTCATGCGGATCCCGCGCGAGGGACTCGGCGAAGCGATCAATGATCGACTGAGCCGCGGCGAGGCGCCGCGCCGAGCTTAGCGCATTCCGCGTCGTCCTCATCGATTGTTAGGAAGGAGTCCGGTCACGATCGCCAGGGCGGTCAGCTCGGCCAGCGTGGCGGCGCCGGTCTTCCGGCGCAGATTCTTCGAGTGGAAGCGCACGGTGGCCTCGGAAACCCGCATCACCTTGGCGATCTGTGTGGCGGTCTTGCCGTCGACCAGATGCTTGAGGCAGATCCGCTCCTTCGCGGTCAACACCGGGGGCGGCGGCGGCAACAGGTCGAGGGGGGCGCGGCCGCTCAAGATCTCGGCATGCTCGAACACTATTCCGGCAAGCGCGCGCAGCGCGACCCGCTCTTGCTGGGTTTGTGGATCCCGTGCACCCACGAAAGCGACCAGGCCATGGGCATTGTCGCTGGCGCGTTGCGGGAGAATATAGCCGCCGACGTAGCCGAACGGCGCCGCCGCCTCCATGACTTGATGTCCAGGATGATTCTTCGGCAGCATGGCACGCAGCTCGCCGCAGGTCACCGCCGCGCCGGAACGCAGCGCCCACATCGGCACCGGATCAAAGCGCATGAACCCCGAGCCGAGGTAGAGCTCGAGCCAGCGCGGATCCCAGCGGGCAAAGTGGAATGCCTCGGGCGGGCCGGTGTGCCCAAGCCGGCCGCTGGCGATCGCCGTGTATCCGAGCGGCGCCACCAATGCGGCCACGGCTGCAGCAAGCTCATCCATCGTGGTGATGCGGGCGATGCTTTCGGCGAAGGCCGCGACTTCGCGCAATAAGCTGGTCGCGCTCGCGTCGAGAGGTCTCATACCGCATTCATCTGGCGCGTTCATCGCCGATTTGATTGTTGATGATGCGATCGGCACAACAACACGTCAAGCTCTCAAAGCTCCGCTCGACCCGGACAGGGCCACGCATGCAAGCGGTGCACTTGGGCGTGCACTTGGGCTCCTTTTATTTTTCTGTCACAAAGACGGGCAGTCAGGGGAAGTCACGGGTTTTAATGCTGTTTCTCGCGCTGTCGAGCCAGCCGTATCTCTTACCTATCAGAACTGATAGTTGCGTGCGGGCATTTTCTCAGGAAACTGTCGCGAGGTGCCGGGCGAGTTGGAGGGTTGCATACATGAATGCCAAGGTGAATCGCGAGCAAGCATACGGAAGGCTCGTGAAATTCAAGTTACGTTACCTGGCGCTGTCGGCACTGTTATGCGTTGCGCCCGCGAGCGGCCATGCCTCGACCGTCACCTCGACCCCGCAGCCGGCACCGCTCGTGCCAGGCGGGACGGTCGATCCGATCCCCGGGTTTGGATCACCGTTCAACCTCCTGGCCGAGCAAACCTACACCTTCGGTGGCGCCGGGCCGGGCCCGAGCGGAAGCCTTGAGGAAATAATCGGTACACCTTTTGTCGGACCGGGCTCGTGGCCGCCGGGTGTTTATGAGGCGGACCCCTACGGGCCCAAGGGCGTCTTCTTTTCGTTCCAGGTCGAGGATTTGACGGCGGGAAATGTAGCCTCGATCGAGATTCCCGGCTTCTCGGGCTATCGCACGTCGGTGAAGACCTGCCAGCTTGCCAATTGCATCTTCGGAACCGGCGTGGTCCCGACTTCAGCGTCGCGCGACACGCATGGAGACGTCACTTTCAAATTCAGCTCGTCGGTTATCTCGACCAGCGGTGGCTTTACGATCTACACCAATGCGACGAGCTATGCCGACCCTATGCCGCCGATTACGCTGTTTGATGTCAATGGCAACTCCTCGACCATATCCGGCACCTTCGTGCCCGCGGGTCCCGTCACCCCGCTGCCCCCGACCTGGACCGCGATGCTGACCGGCTTGGCGGCCCTGGCACTGTTCGCGCGGCGAAGCAGGAAGAAAGCCTGGGCCGCGGCCGCCGCCTGATCGTTCATCAACATGAGACAAAGATGCCAGGGGGCGCTCTGGGTTTTTTCTTGGTGAGGCGAGCCCGCACACTCATCTCGTCTTGAAATAGCGCAAATCCGGCGGCGGCTCATCCTTCTGGGCGGGCATCAGCAAACCATCGGCGCTGAGAAAATAGTTGTGGCCGCCGATCATCACCTGCGCGTTGGCGTCAGTGATGTAATATTCGGGCCACTGCGCCTTGCCATCCGGATTGCGCACATAGCGCTTGTCGACGGTCCACGGCCTCGTCAGCGCATGATCAATCGTCGTCATCTCGTCGTGCAGGAGGTTGGGATTGGCCTTGTCGCGATAGATGCGCTCGCGGAAGATTGACTGATTGTCGAAGGCGAGCGGCAAGCCGAGCTCGTCATAGGCGCGCGGTCCCTTGAAGCCGCGCGTCTCCACCTCCAGCACGCTGTAGTGCCCGTCGCGGTCCGCATCGACCCAGCGACCGATCGAATAGCCCGCATAGGTTGGCTCGATCTCGCCTGGCCAATCGCGCCCGTCGGTGAAGATGCGGCGGAAATGATCGTACATGCCGACCAGGATATAGGTCGTATCCGGCGTCACCACGAATTCCATCGGGATGAAGGCCATCATCATGTGCGGCATGCCGGCCGCTCGGCCGGTGGTGGTCGGGAAATTGCCCAAGCCCCCGCGCGCCTGGTCGGCGATGCTGGCTTCCAGAACCGCCTGATACTCCGGCGTCAACGGCGCCTGTTGGCCACGGCCCCAGGGCTTGGTCTGGTCATGGGAGGGCTGGCCCGGCAGACCGGGCACCGCAAAGCGCGACCACTGGCCGCGCCAGTCGGGATATTTTCCGTCCTGAGCCGCGGCTCCGCTTGCGGTGAGCGCCAAAGTTGCGAATGCAACGGCAATCGATACGCCTTTCGACATCGCTTCCTCCCTGGCATTTCTGGCGTTATGGAGTCATCGCCGGGCTTGACCCGGCGAATCCATCTCTTACGAAATCAATAGACCCACCGGTCAAAAGGCATTCACGCCCGTCTTCGATTCTCTGTGCCCGCGGGTGACGATCGGGCGTGGATCGGTTTTATATCAAAAATGGTAGGACGGCATCCGCCAGAGAAGGACTTCGCTGTGACTGCCCTCCCTTTGAAACCCACGCCGCCGCGCAAGCTCGATCCCGCATTGCTCGCCCGCTTTGCGGAAATCGTCGGCGCGCGCCATGCGCTGACCGACGCCGCCGACACCGCCGGTTATTTGACCGAAGAGCGCGGCCTCTATCACGGGGCTTCCCCGTTGGTGCTGCGGCCGGGGTCGACCGAAGAGGTCGCTGCAATCCTCAAGCTCGCGAACCAGAGCAAGACCGCGATCGTGCCGCAAGGCGGCAATACGGGGCTTGTCGGCGGGCAGACGCCGCTTAGCGGCGAGATTCTCATCTCGCTCAAGCGCCTCGACAGGATCCGGGAGGTCGACGCCGTTGCCGCCACCATGACCTGCGAAGCCGGCGTGATCCTGCAGCGCGCACAAGAGGCGGCGGCCGCCGCGGGTCGCCTGTTCCCCCTGTCGCTGGGCGCCGAAGGAAGCTGCACCATCGGGGGCAATCTATCCACCAATGCGGGCGGCACCGGGGCGCTCGCCTACGGGGTCGCGCGCGAGCTCGTGCTCGGCCTCGAGGTGGTGCTCGCCGACGGGCGCATCCTGCACAACTTGCGCAAGCTCAAGAAGGACAATACCGGCTACGACCTGCGCCATCTGTTCATCGGCGCAGAAGGGACGCTCGGCATCATCACCGCCGCGGTGCTGAAACTATTTCCGCGTCCGCGCTCGCAGGAGACCGCGTTTGTGGGGCTTTCCTCCCCGCATGCGGCGCTTGCGCTGTTCAACCTCGCCAATGAGCGCGCCGGCGGCACCGTCACCGGCTTCGAGCTCATACCGCGCATCGCGCTCGAATTCGCGGTCCGCCATGCGCCGCCGTGCCGCGATCCGCTTCAAGCACAACATCCCTGGTATGTGCTGATCGAACTATCCTCGCAGGCGCGCGGCGGCTTGCGCGCCACGATGGAAGAAATCCTCAGCACGGGCGCCGAGCAGGGCTTTGTCGCCGATGCCACTATCGCGGCGAGCCTCGATCAGGCGAAAGCCTTCTGGCTCTTGCGTCACCACATCGCCGACACCCAGAAATACGAAGGCGGCTCGATCAAGCACGATATCTCGGTGCCGGTGACCGCGGTGCCGGACTTCATCGTCGAGGCGAGCGCTGCGGTCACCGCCATGATCCCGGATTGCCGCCCCTGCCCGTTCGGTCATCTGGGCGATGGCAATATTCATTTCAACGTGACCCAGCCCGTTGGCGCCGACAAAGCCAAGTTTCTGGCGCGTTGGGACGAGGTCAATACGCGAGTCTTCGCCATTGTCGCGCGCCACGGCGGCTCGATCTCGGCCGAGCACGGCATAGGTGTCATGAAGCGCGACCTGTTGCCCAACGTGAAGGATCCGGTCGCCTACGCCTTGATGCGAGATTTGAAGCGCACGCTCGATCCCAACGGGATTCTCAATCCCGGGAAGGTGCTGTAGAGACTGCACCACCGATCTAGCTCTTTGTGGGTATATGGACAAACTTCATCAAGTTATATGCTGATGCCCTCGTCGGATCGCGCGCTGGCGCCGGCAATGATCATCCGGGCAAGCGCTCGCGATCACAACGGCAAAGCAGGCCTTGCACCAAGCTCGGCATGAAGCGGTCTGCGCGCGCTTCTCGCGAAGCGCACAGGAATGAACGGGCTTGCCCGGTCGCAGATGATCAAGATACCCCTCGTGAAGCCGGACCTGCCCGCCTTCGCGACCGTCGAAAACGGGTTCCGCGAGCTGCTGCTCAGCGGCAAGATCACGAACTTTGGACGCTATCACTCCGAGTTCGAGCGCGAGATCGGCGCGTTCCTCGAAACCAACGTCGCGATCGTCTCTTCCGGAACAACTGGGCTCATCCTGGCGCTGCAGGCATCCGGCTTGCCTGCCGGCGGCAAGGTCATTCTGCCATCGTTCACGTTCGCGGCGACCGCCCAGGCGGTGCTTTATGCCGGGCTTGTCCCGGTCTTTGCGGAGATCGGTTCCGACCTGACGCTTTCGATGGATGACCTGGAATTGCTGCTGTCTCGCGACGACGAAGTAACAGCCGTCGTTCCGGTTCACATGTTCGGTCTGCCGGCCAGAGTCGACGATATCCGGGATCTGGTCGAGCGCGTGCGCCAGCATCGGGCCAAGCCCCTGCGCATCATCTACGATGCTGCGCATGCGTTCGGCTCCGCATTGGGAGGCCGCAAAGTAGGCACGTTCGGGGATGCCGAGGTCTTCTCATTGTCCGCCACCAAGGTCCTGGTATCGGTCGAGGGCGGCGTGGTCTCGAGCCGAAATCCGGATTTCATCCATCGCATCCGTCGGATGCGAAATTACGGGATGGAACAAGGGCAAAACGCGCGCTGGTCGGGCTTGAACGGTAAGATGAGCGAGTTCCACGCGCTCATTGGGGCACACAACCTGCGTCGGCTCGACGAGCTTCTCGCGCTGCGTCAATGCAAGGCTCGTCACTATCGCGAGGCAATCAGGACAGCGACGGCATGCGAGATCATACCTTGGCCTCTCGATGTAACCCACACGGTCAAAGACATGGCCATTCTGTTGCCGGCGGGAAAACATCACGCACGCGATGAGCTTGTGTCTCATCTCACCGAGGCTGGCGTCGAGACCAAGACCTACTTCCATCCGCCCCTGCACAGACATGAGCTCTTCCGCCGGTTCGCTGCCCGCGACCTGCCCGTGACCGAGGCGATTTCCGAGCGCATTCTCGTTCTGCCTTTCTATACGTCCATCACCGAAACCGAGATCGACTATGTTGCGCAATGCCTGGCAGACGCATGTCACAAGGTCAGCCGTGCCGCACCATTGACGACGACGGTCGCTTAATGACGGCGATTGCGCACGCCGCAGATTATTCCGCGCCGCCCGGAATGGCGTCGCCGCGCGAAGCAGAGGCGTTTATCTCTCGGCTCATACATGATCCCGCCTTCGTCTCCACCGGCGCCGTTCATGCGCAAGCAGACGGCTGCTGGTGGTCCGTCGTGCACCCGCGCGCCCATCCGCTCAGGGTTTGGAGAACCAGCGCGCCGCTCGGCTATGGTCGGACAGGACTTGAGCTTGATGCGGCCGTTTTCACCAATGGTCCGATGATGGGGAAGCGGGACGGATCAGGGGTAAAGATCACGCGGCGCTCGGCCGGCATCATGTTCGCCGGTCTGCCGATTGCCGGAATAATGGCGGGCCTCCTCGTAACCCGGCTTTGGCCAGGCCTGCCCTCTCCTTTCTATAGATTATGCGCGATCGGCGGTGCTGCGCTTGGGGGCTTACTGGCCGTTTGCGCCGTATTCAGGAATTGGATTCCGTGCGGCGCTATCCGCAGCATGCGCAGCGGTATAGATGACAATCGCAATTTCGATCAGGAAGGCGATACCCACGCCTGGTTCGCCCGCTGGGGCGAGGATTTCGCCTCGTATCGCATCGGCACCGGCACCCTGCCGGACGGTGCGCGTGAGGGGCTTGGGGGCCTCATTCTGCTTGTGCGCTCCTTTGTGCCGTCGAGCAATGTTCCAGGAGCTCCAGGCTTCGACCGCGACTTCGCTCAGCTGTCGGAAAAGACGGGTGTGGTTGCTTGGGGGCTGCTCCCGCTCAGGCGGCATGGACTCGACGGCGTGATCCTGGTGGTCGGCAGCCAGCATCTCGACTGTCGAGCCATCACCGCCAAGCTTCGCCTGCTTGGGGTGCGCGACGCGGTCGCCATGGACCAGAGCGGCTGCATCATGATGGGGACGGGCGGGCACTTCATGATCGGGCCGCCTCCGCTGTATCGACAAGCGATGCAAACCTACGGTCTATGCTGCGCATGATGCACGCAAATCCGGGCGGCGGTCCGAGCAAGCCCGCGATCGCACGCAGTCTTTCTCCGGCGTCGCGATTGATCAAGCGCGGCTTCGACCTCCTCGTGGCGACCACTGCGTTCGCTCTCCTCCTGCCGCTGTTTGCCCTGATCGCGTGGAGCATCAAGTCGAGCTCGGCCGGAACAGTCTTCTATTCGCAGCCTCGCGCAGGCGAACGCCGCAAGATCTTTCGCATCTACAAGTTCCGCACAATGGTCGAGGACGCCGACGCGCGGCTTGCCGACGTGCTCCACCTCAATCTTCATCTGATCGATTGGGGCGATGGGCGACTTTATAAGATTCCCGGCGATCCGCGGATCACGCGAGTCGGTGCGTTCCTGCGGCGCTATTCGCTGGATGAGCTGCCCCAGCTGATGAACGTCATCCGGGGGGACATGTCGCTCATCGGTCCGCGACCCTTGATGCTTGCCGAGGATCAGCATGTCGCGCCCACGCATCCGCGCACGACGGTGAAGCCCGGAATCACCGGGCCGTGGCAGGTTTCTGGACGCAATGAGCTCTCATTCGAGGAGATGATGCGGCTCGACGCTCTCTATGTCACGCAGTGGTCTTTTGCCCGCGATCTTCGGCTGATGCTTCTGACCGTCCCGGCCGTGCTGCGGCCGCAACGGGCGCCCTGAGGTCCGCTACCGCTGCCCGTCGACCGGAGACCAGAAGCTGCTTGCCGAGATCGGCAAGAAGGGGGCTTTGGGCGAGCCGGCGTTCAAGCGCGAGCTGGCGCTCCCATCCTTGATCAAGCTTGGCGAGCAGCCGGGCGAGCCCGAGCGAGCTCGCGCCGACCAGCAGGCCCTGCGGCCGGATATCGGTCAGTCCGGCGCGGGCAAATGCTGCGACCAGGCGATCCCGGTCGAGCTGATGGTTGTCGGCCTGCTGCTCCCGTTGACTCCAGGTCCCTATCCGGGTTGTCAGTCGTTGCAGTGCTTCGTCGGCCCTGTCGGCGGCCAGGAGCTCGAGGACCAGCGCAAGAAGAGAATCCACCAGCACCACGACGCTGCCGCCCACGCGCGTCCAGGCGGCAAGGCGGCCAATCATTCGTTCCGGATCTCCGGTGTACTGCAACGAGCCGAGCGCGAGCGTGACGTCGGCTTGCACATGGGTGAGATCAATCTCCTCCATGGAAGCCTCGATCAAATCGAACCTGCGCGTGCGCAGGCGCGCCCGCGCGGCGGCCGCCATTGAGGGCGCCTGCTCGACGGCAACGACGCGATGGCCGAGGCCAACGATGCGTTCCGCCCAACGGCCGTTCCCGCAACCGGCATCGATGACGCAGCCTGGCGCAGGGGGAAGCATCGGCTCGACCAGCTCCCAGGCAAGCTGGTCGTAGGCGCGGCGATGGATCACATCCCAATGCGCGTCGTAGTCGGCTGCGATCGCGTCAAAAAGCGGGATGCTGGACCGCATCGATCCTCCTTTCGACCTCCAGCTTGCGCAGCTGCAAATGCCAAAGAAGATCTTCGACATGCGTGCGCGCCCGCCAGCGCAGATTGAGGCTGTAATTGCTCCCGCAGCCGACGCAGTCCTTGCGGAAGAGGCGCGCGTGCTCGCGGCGATAATGTGCGGAATCAACCACCTGCTCGATTGACAGCTCCTTTACATTGAACGCCGGCAGGTGCGCCCAGCAACCGCCGATCTCGCCGTGGGAATGGATCATCAATTTCAGCTGTGATTCTGCGCATGGGACGCTGCACTGCAGCAGGTCATCGAAATGACGCGCCGCATATTGCAGGTCGGAGTAGCGCGGCAGCCACCTTGGATCCTTACGGGCGATCTCTTCGACCTGCTTCAACGCCGATGCGAGCGCCTCGTGCCCGACCTGCGTCTCCTCGGCCACGGCAGGGTCGCGGAACAGGAACGTCCTGTCGGTGATCAGATTGAGATACAGAGGGACATGCCATCTTTGCGCGAGCTTGGCGATCGCAGGAAGCGAGGAGACATTTGACCGCATCAGCGTGAACGACAGGCGCACTTTAAGCCCGTACCGGTCGCGCTGATCGAGCAGATCACGAAGGTGCCGCGTCGTGCGCTCGAAAGCCCCGTTCCGGCCGCGGATCTCGTCATGCACGGCCGTGGGGCCGTCGACCGAGATATTGAAGCTGCGAACCCCTGCCGCGAGTATGGCAGCGAGCTTTGCCGGAGTTAGCAGAATCGCGTTGGTGTTGAGATGGGTGCGCCGGATGCCGGCCTTCCTGGCAAATTCCATCAGCTCGACTGCGTCGGAGCGAATGAGCGGCTCGCCGCCCGTGAAGTTGACCTTGTAAATGGGCAATCGCGCGAGCTGGCACAGCACGTTCTTCCACTCATCGGTGCTGAGCTCATCCTCGCTGGCATGACGCCAGCAGGCACAGCTCACGCAACGCAAGTTGCAATTTTCGGTCAGGAAGAGCTCGGCGACCAGGGGACGGACATGGAGATCGGGCAGCACACGTTCCTTCAGCCACAGCCGAGCGAAGAATCCGCAAAGCCTGAAAGTATCAGCAATGCTCACGATCTTTTCCGCGCAGTGATGAACAGGTTCGCTCTCTGGAACAGCTCGCCGTCGAGCCAGATGGCCCGATCGAGAACGCCACGCAGCCGCTGACCGCCGAGCAGGGAAGGAACGTGAAAGAACCGCCAGAATAGGTTTGCGCCCGTTTTGCGCGCGATGGTGAACCCGTGCGCTTCCAGGCGTTCGACAAGCCAGCCGGGCTGGTAGTTTGTATGCTCGTGCTTGCCGGGGGACATGTCGCCGAACAGTCCGTTCGGACAATCCACGAAGCGCTTTCGGTAGGTCTCGCGCCCAAACCGAAGCGAGTAGATGGCGCGATGGACCGCAGGCCAGCGGAACTTGGCGTTGTCCGGATCAAGCCAGGAGAAGGCGTGGCGGGCCGGGACGGTCAGGATCAGCCGGCCTCCCGGCGCGAGTACCCGCGCGATCTCGCGCAACATTGCGTCCTCGCTCGGGCAATGCTCGAGAACGTCGAGCAGCGAGACGGAGGTGAAAGAGTTGGCTTCGTAGGGCAGAGGGCCGGCCGGTTGCACGAACCGGATTGGTATGCGCGGGCAACAGCGCTCCGCTTGGCGTAGATTGTCCGGATGCGGGTCAATGCCATGGCATTCGAGCGCGGTGGTCGCGGAAAGCGATGCGAGGAACTCGCCGGTACCGCAGCCAATATCGAGATGTCGCCCGGTGGTGGTCGCGAGCTCCTCCCATGCATATGCATAGCGGCGCAGTGGGTGCCGCTTGAACGGATTTTCGCTCACGCAGCGCCACTCCGCGTCGAGCGCGGCGGCGAGCCGCACCGGGTCTGCCGGTTGGTCAAGCTTGCGCTCGGACTTCAGCCGTGCCTCGATCGACGCATGCGCCCGGACTGCCTCGCTCAGCCGCGACAGGTCCCATTGCGCAATCACGCGCCCATGTTGCGCCTCATGCCGCAGATAGATGACTTGGTGATCGTTGGCCATTTCGCCGGCAGAGGTGCGCGCCACCGCGATCGGCACCTTGCCGGCCCGCTGAACGAGGCGCACCGTATTCCCCGCATGCGTGATCACGACGTCGGCCGCTGCAATCCGGCCGACCAATTCCAGGAATGGAACGAAGGCCGCATGCGGACAGGGCGGAATAATGCCCGAGGCGCCCGTTTGCACGAACAGATCATGCTCACGGCAGAGCGGAACGATGGCTTTGAGCAGGCGATCGAACGGCCAGCGACTCATGCCGACTGTGACGAGGATATTCATGATTCAGTAGAGCTCGCCGATCACGATGCCGGAGGGATGTGCTTTGAGCAGCGACGCCTGCTGCAGCAGCACGCGAGAGGAGAGTCGGGCGCATATCTGCGCCGAGATGCCCGGGACCGCGATCACGTTGAGAGTGGAAATCCAGAACGTCGGAATTCCCCGAAGACGCGCCACCAGGAAGAACGGGATCGCGACCCCGGACCCCGCTGATACGATCAGCTGCGGACGCTCCTCACGGATGACGCGCCAGGCTTGCAGGAAACCCCGAGCCGGCGTCAGCGGATGCCGGAGTGACACGTCGCATAGCCAATGGACCGCCTCGCCATGAAGGGCGGAGGCGGTATCCGCGGCGCGGACCGCAGCCCAGACAGTGCGGTGACGCGACCACCACGGACGCAGCGCCAGCAAGTCGAGCAAAACACCGCCGCTGCTTGAAACAAGGAGGAGGGTTTTAGGCGCACCATTCAACACAGTTACGCCCGTAGGTTTATGCGTTGTAAAAGCTAGCTCCCGATTTCCGCGCAAAGAAAGCGAGCTTTCGGAGTACCACCGAGGAGCTATTTCCGGTTGACCTGGGAAGTTGGGCTGAGATTAGCGCGGCTGTGCGCTGACGATCAGGTCCGAGAGCGGGCCATCGATGCGCGATGGCGGCGCAACCTGGGAGATGCGGTCTCCTTATTCCGCCGCCCGGGCGGCCGGACCGAGCGTTGAGGGTCGCGCGGATCGGCCCGGGCTGAAGCTGATGCCCTTTGCCTCGCCGCCGATCGCCGTCAGGCCCGCAATAACGAGCGCCACGGTTCCGGCGACGACGGCGAGCGCAAGGCCGTAGTTATCATGCGTGCGCATTGCGATATCGGCCTGCAGGTTGGCATTGACCGAGGCGATGAGGTTGCCCAGCTGGTAAACGAAACCCGGAAAGGTACCGCGCGCCTCCGCGGGCGAAAGCTCGTTGAGGTGCACCGGGATCACTCCCCACGCTCCCTGCACCAGTACTTGCATCAGGAACGCGCCGACCGCGAGCAGGACCGCACCCGAGGAAAAGGCCCAAAGCGGCAGCACCGGCAGCGAAAGCAGGCTAGCTGCTATGATCATGTTGCGACGGCCGAAGCGTTCTGAGAGCGCGCCGCAGATTATGCCGCCCAGAATTGCGCCGATATTGTAGATCACCGCGATCAGGCCAACCTCGCGCGGCCCGAGCCCATGGTCGATCTGCAGGAAGGTGGGGTAGAGGTCCTGCGTTCCGTGGCTGAAAAAGTTGAACGCGGTCATCAGCAAGACGGCGTAGATCGCGAGTTTCCAGTGCGATCGGAGGGTGGACCAGGTGCTCTTTCGTCCGGATGCAGGGTGCCACACGGGCGATTCAGGAACGCTGCGGCGGATATAGAAGACGAGCAGCGCAGGCACGATGCCGACCATGAACATGCCGCGCCAGCCGATGATCGGAAACAACAGGCCGTACACAATCGAGGCCAGGAAGTAGCCGGTCGGATAACCCGATTGCAGCAGCCCGGACACGAAGCCGCGGGCCTGTGGGGGGATGGATTCCATGGTCAGTGACGCGCCGACGCCCCACTCCCCGCCCATCGCCACGCCGTAGAGGGCGCGCAGCACCAGCAGCGCCGTCAGGCTCGGCGCAAAGCCGGATGCGAATTCGAGGATCGAATAGAGCAGCACATTGATCATCAAGATCGGCCGCCGCCCCCACCGGTCGGCCGCCCGACCGAACAGGAACGCACCGACCGGCCGCATCGCAAGCGTCAGCAGGAGCGCAAACGCGACGTCGGAAATCTCGGCATGGAATTCCTGCGCGATGTCCTTGAGCACGAAGACCAGCAAGAAATAGTCGAACGCATCGAGGGCCCAGCCGAGAAAGCTCGCCGCAACGACATGCTTCTGCTCGTTGGTCCAGCCTGAAAGCGCAGCGATCCGCATGACCGAGGCTCCTGCGTGCTTCCCCGCGTGCTGCGCACGGGTTGCAGCATCCGGAACCCGGCGCCGACGCAATAACGTCCGGAGGGACGGGAGCGTTGCGCTAACTCCTCGCCGGCGGCCGGCTCTCTGCCGAGCGCCACATTTCGGGCCGCGCGACCGTTAAGGTCGGGATGGGGCGTTCGTTCCCGAGGAACCTGTCGGGCAGGAGCACGTTGTTAGTCCCGGCCACGGCGCGGCAAAGGTCAAGCTTGATGTCCAGGTTGACAGTCATCCTCTCAGCACTCTTAGCGGCGTTCCTGGCCGGCACTTCGGCCGGCGCCGCCGAGCTCGGCATCGCGCCGGCGCGTCACCATGGCCACGTCCAGCGGATCACCCTTCCGCGCGAGCGCCACGTCATCGAGGTCGTGGCCCCGCCTTATAGCGGTGCGTTCATCATCAATGGCACAAGCTTTCTTGCACAATCACCGGTTTGCCTGCGCTGGACGGCCAACGAGCCTGTAAGACTGCTGGCCGGCGATTGGCACGGCTTCTGCCGCACGGCGATATTTTACAACACCGCGCGGCACCAATCCTGCCCGGTGTGGTGCGGTCGGCAGGAAGCGTATTGAAGCATACCAAAGCGGGCCGCCTCACCGGCGCAAAGCTCCGTCGCAAAGCACAGAGTCGCATATGCGACTGCGTCCCCACAACGGCGCATTCACCACCTGGGAACCTGATTTGGAAACCGGAGTTGGAATGAAACCTCAGAAGACAGAGCTTGCCACAGGGAAGATGATGACTGCCGAGGAATGCCGCAGGTTTGCGAATCGATGTTTCGAATGGGCGGGTCAAGCAAGACATGCGGAGGTCCGCAGCGTCTATTTCGAAATGGCCGACCTTTGGACCCGCGAGGCCGAACAGGTCGCCGCGAACGAAGCAAATGACGTCACGCCGGCGCGAGCTACCCACGTGAGGCCGCTCCCGTCTGACCCGGTGTAAAGGAAACGGGGCGCCCGCCGCGGCGCACCACACGCGGGCTGCTCGTTGGAAACTATCTCTTTCCACATCTCTCTACACGCTCCGATCTCTACGCGCTCCGAATATTCACGTAAGGGCCTTGTCATGATAGGCACAGCACTGCCTCGTGCCGGCTTTCCCGGCGAAGCGAGAGAGGATCGACAACTGCACGCAAGCCTCGCCCATGCGAGCCGCCCGCGAGTTCCGGCCTCTTCCCAACCCGCCGAGCCGGACCTGCCGCTGACACTCTTGGATCGCCTGTTGGTATGTCGAATTGTCCCGGTCAAGGCCAAGCTCGCCGCGGTGCAGGGCTGCCTGCTCGAGCTCGAAGGCATGAGCCTGCACGGGCCCCAACAGCATCAGCTCCGCCGGAGGCTCCGTGAGATGCTCAAACTGCTTAAAGAGCAGGTCTCTTTTCGTCCGGGAGCCTAGCGGCTTTACCCCGGCACTGGTCCATCACTTTACCGCTACCACGTCGGACACCGAACCGACATTTGGCCATTTTTGCTAGCGACTCGCCGCTAGCGAGGGCGGATCATGACGAGACAATCGGAGCTCTTTGACCGCGCTGCGGATTGCGAGCGCCTGATGAGCGTGGCATCCGATCCGGCGCGGCGCGGGGTGCTCAAGCAGCTGCGGGATATGTGGATTGCGCTGGCCAATGAAAGCGAAGTGAACCCACTGCGCGATCTCGCCAAAGAGATCGCCGCCATGGACAATATTCAAGCATCGCTTCACGAAGCCAAAGACGACGCCATTCACTGATGTGGTGGACTTGCGCCCCAGGCTTGCTCATCTGCGTTTGATCGCGAAAGTGATCGCAGCTCGGCCATAAGCAACGGCGAAGTCCTGGCACGCGACCATCTGTCACCGCGCCCATGCCAGCCGCGCCACCTCGCCGGCGGCACAAGGCGGAACATCCGCACATGGATCGCGTTCTCCCACCAAGTGCAGGAGCGGTGGGGGCGCCGCTTGATGCTGAAAAAAACCGCAAGCCCAATGTCGAATATTGTGGATCACTACGACGGCTCGGTCGTCGACCATGAACGTACCTTCCGGTTCTTCACCCATCTGGTCTACGTGGCCGTCATGCATGTTGCCAATTTCCTTGTGGCCCTGGCCATCGGCGGGGTCCAGGGACATTGGGGTACCGCCCTGTTCATCATGGTCCTGGCGACCGGGCTCGCGGCGACGAGCTTTGTGCGCGGAAACAAGCTTCCTTTGGCAATCCTGCTGATCTTTTCGCTGGCGATATTGGGCTTGGCGGCTTAGTGCCGCCGGCGTGAGATCCCAAAGCTTGGGGGGCAGGCACCGCGCGCAGGGAGCATCTCTGCAGCCGGGAAAATCTCGGCAGAGAAATGGGAAAAGGAGGATGCCGCATGCAAATCGCAAACTTCAAGGACATGTACATCGCCGAATTGCAGGAACTCGCCAACATGGAGGGACAACTCTCCGAGGCTCTGCTGCGCATGGCGGAAGCCGCCTCGCATGATTCGCTGAAGGACGCGCTGATGCATCACCAAAAAGAGACGATGGTGCAAAAAGATCGCGTCCTTGCGATCCTGAAGAAGCACCGCGCGAATCCCAAGGCGCATACCGATCAGGCCATGCAGGCGCTCATTTCCGAGTCGGAGAAAATGTCGTCCATCCTGGAAGGCCATGAGCTGCGTGATGCCGGGCTCATCGCCTCGGCGCAAAAGCTCGAGCATTACGAGATCGCCGCCTACGGCACCGCTGCGGCGCTCGCCGGCCAGCTCAATCTCCGCGACGACCAGGACACCTTGCACGCAAGCTTGGACGAGGAAAGGCAGGCCGACGCGTTGTTGACCAAGCTCGCAAAATCCGAGGTCAATCAGAACGCGCTCGCGGCCTGACGCCACGTCTCGACCTGGCCGCTGGCCTCGGCCGCGGATATTTCGAGCTATCAAGCACGACGCGGCGCTTACAAGACGAGCAACTACGGCATAGTCCCGGTTACGCAGGCCGCGATGGTGCATCGCCGCCCCCCTCCCACTGCCGTCGACTTGAAGCTCCTGCTCCACCTCGCAAAAGATTGGCCGCGCGTCCGGAACGGAACCTGACTGCAGGAATTGCCCAGCTATCCAACTCATTGGGAGGTCACGATGGCCGAGAAATCAAAAGACGAACGGCCCAACTTGGCTGCGCAGGATACTGCCCAGGCGACGCGCGAGGCGGCGCGCAAAGGCGCCGATCAGGCCGAGCGCATCGGGCGCGTGGCGGCGGATGCAAACACCAAGGCCGCCAAGGTCGGTGCCGATATCCTGGAGCGGAACATGGAGGCCACGCATCAGGTCCTGCAATCGAGCGCCGATATGGCGGCCAGGATGGCACAGCGCTCCGCCAATCAGTTCGGGCGCGTCTTGGGTTTTGCCGGCGATGACGCCGAGCGAACAACCCAATCCTTGTCCAGCAACGTCTTTGCGATCATCGAATCGAGCGCCACGCTCACCAGGATGGTGCAGGAGATCGCCGCCGAATGGACGAATTTCGGACGCGACCATATGGAGCGCAACTTCGATCGCTGGGACCATCTTTTGCAGTCCCGCACTCCGCAGGACTTTCTTGCCGCCCATAGTGAGATCATGAAGACCAATCTCGAAGGCTTCCTGGGATATGCACGCCGTGTTGCCGAGCACTCGATGCGGACCACGGAAGAGCTGACCGACCGGTTCAACCAAGCGGCGGAACAAGCCCGACACGCTGCATGATCTCAGGAACGATGTTCCTCACCATCATCGAGGGCGGAATCACAACCGACTCCGCCTTCATCGCGCGCTGACGATGTCATTCCGTGCTCCCCTGGTGCTGAAGCCGGCGAGAGCAGATCTCGTGATCGCGAAGGCGGTCGCGCGCGCCGCCGACCCCCCCGAACAACGCACCTTACGCCTGATCACTTGGGCAGCCGACGAGAAGCTCGTGCTCGCTGGTGCGGCTCTGCTCTGGATCTGGGCGCGCGGCTGCAGGAGGGATGCAGAAACGATCGAGGCCGCCGACCGGATGGTCATCTCCGTCATCGCAGCCGGCGCCATTCCGCACCTGGTCAAGCACATCGTGCGCCGGCGTCGGCCGGACCGAACGATATCGACCCGCGTCGCAAGGCTGCACCAGGGAATTCGGTTCTCCGGGAATGCCTGGGATTCGTTTCCCTCCGGCCATGCGCTCCATCTCGGCGCCGTAGCCGGATCACTGCGTCGCTTGGCGCCCGCGCAGTGGCGTCCCCTGGTCTGGCCCGCCATGGTCGGGCTCGCCGCCACTCGGATCCTGCTTCTCGCCCACTATGCCACGGATGTCGCGGCGGGCCTGCTCATGGGGGCAGCCATCGACAAGTTCGTGGCGACGGCTCTGAAAGCTCTGCGCGGCACCGCCGCTCCGCGCGATGCGAACCGCTTGAAGCCACAGGACCGATAAGCTCTCGGGATTGCCAACTACTTGCTGTCAGCATCGGGGCCATTGACGAAGGTGGCGTTTCCGAGGCCCGTGCCGATCGTGAGGATCGCCCAGCCCTTGACGTCCTGCATGTAGGGAATTTCGCTCAGGCCCTGCACGACCGCGTCGTTGTGAAGCATGATCGATGGCTTACTGCCCTGGATTTCAGGGACCAGGTCGCGCAACGCGAGGGGCAGATTGAAGCGCTTCGTTTCCCAATTGCCCGGCAGATTTTGTGTTCCGCGGCTGATCGAACCATCTTCTTCGATCAGCCCTGGACATCCCACGCCGATGAAAGGCGCCAATTTCATGCCCTTGCGCTTTTTTTCAACGGTGGAGATGAGCGCGCGGATCATCTTCGCGAGGTATTCGACCGCATCGATCCGCTTGACACCCTCCTCATCCCCGTAACGCCACGAGCTGAGCTTCCAGACCTTGGCTTTTGCCAGGTTAGGCGCGCGCTTCAGATTCAGATCAATGACACCGGCTCGAATATTTGTTCCGCCGATGTCCACCCCGATGATGCCGTCGAATGACTTGAATATCCATTGCGGCGCCAGATGCACCGCTCCGATAAGTCCGGCCTCGTCGGGATCATTGTGGATGGAGACCAGCTCTACCGATTGCTTTTCCGTTCTCAGCATCACAGACGTGCGGCCGGCGACGAGCTTGCCGAGGCGGCTTGCCTGCATGCCGCCGCCGACCGCTATCCGTTCGACCCGGCTCCATTCCGTCTGCTTCTGAAAGCGCCGGATGATCGACGCCAATTCCCGCGAGAAATCCTCGACGGCGGTATGCAGGAGGCCGGCCGCCTCCGCATCGCCCGATGTCAACAGCCGGTCGAGCTCGCTTTTTGTCAATTCGTCCGTAGGCTCGTCGCCGATCGGGTCGTCGCCGTTGCGCCGCAGGGATTTTCGCAGCCCATCGATGATCTCGCGAAATGCCCCTTTGCTCGCCCGGTCCCCGACGAATCCTTTCTTGTCCTTCAATTCGATGTTGTAGCTGGTGACAAGCACCGAAGGCAGCCGCTTTGCGCCGTGACGTCCAAGCGGCGACTGGGCCGCTCCTTGGGTAGATTCTTGCGTCAACTCACAGGCTCCTTAGCTCCGCCGACGCCACGCTGGTCGGGCGAAATGGAAGATGTGAGCCAGTCAAGCCTTCTACGCGGCGTTTGGGCTAGCAACTGCTTACCGGCTTTCATGGTTGTGGGAGGCGAGGTCGGCGTTCGTTGTTGGGAGCTCGCGGCGCGTCTCGCTGTGATTGGCCTTCATCGGAAGCCTGGGCTCTCGTTGAACCCGGAAGTCCTTCGACGGGTTCCATGTCGCTTGACTGGGTACGGCTCGCTGTTGCCTGCTATCGCCTGCTGTCGCCGCACACTCTCAGAGCCTGGCGGAGGCCTGCGCGACGTCGATCACGTCGACTTCGACCGATCGCTGTCGTCCGCCGCGCTCCACAGTCAGCTGGACCTTTCCGCCGACGCCCACTTTCTCCAGCTCATCGGTCAGATCGGGAACGCGCCGCACCGTCTTGCCGTCGGCCTTGACGATCGTGTCCCCGATCGTGCCGGTCGCGAAATTGATTCCTTGCAGGCCGGCACGCTGGGCTGGCGAGCCCGGGGCGACTTGCGCGATGATCACGCCCTCGATACCGAGCCGCGTAGCCACCGCTTCGTTCGCCAACACGACGCCGATGCCGGGTGTCGGCATCCGCCCAGTTCGGATCAGCTCCGGCACGACGCGGTTGACGGTATCGACCGGAATGGCGAAGCCGAGACCGCTGTTGCTGCCGCCCGGAGATACGATTGCGGTGTTCACCCCGATGAGGCGACCGGCCGAATCGAGCAACGGCCCCCCGGAATTGCCCGGATTGATCGCGGCGTCGGTCTGAATGACGTTGGAAATCTCGCGGCCGCCGGCCGTCGGCAATCGCCGCTTCAGCGCGCTGATCACACCCATGGTGAGTGATTGATCAAGCCCGAACGGGTTGCCGATCGCGAAGGCGAATTGTCCGACCTGGAGATCGGCGGAGCTGCCGACCGCAATCGGGGGCGGAAGCCGGCGAGGACCGTCGAGAGCGAGCACCGCCAGATCATAGTTCGGCGTGGAGCCGACCACCGTGGCCCGAACGACCTCACCGGTCGCCAGTCGAACCGAGATGGCCGATGTCCCCTGCACGACGTGGTCATTGGTGACCACATGTCCGGCGGCATCCCAGACGAAGCCGGTACCCGTCTGAATTCCCTCCTGACTCATCTGCAGCTGATTGTCGCCGGTGTGCCCGGCGACCTGGACCACCGATGGAGAGACCTGGCTGAACATCGTCACGATAGAGCGCTCGATGTCCGCAAGATCGCCGCGCGGTTGGACCGGGCGCGGAGTCGTTGCGGAAAACACGGCGCGCTCGATATACGGCTCGGCCGCCATCACAGCGGCCACCGCGATCAGGACGAGCAGCGCTGCGCGGTAAAATCGGTCCCTCATGTCCGGGATTTGTTGTTTGATCTTCGCTCCGTCGTTGCCAAGCGCCGCAAACCACAATGCGCGGGCGCGCCGCGCTCTTTAATCAGACTTTCCCACTCAATGGAGTGTCCACCTAAATCGACAGGACCCAAGACGACCTGACCAAGACGACCTGAAGTCAAGGCACGGGGCCGCTAGAACCGGGACATCGCCGACGCTAAGCACAAGCTACGCTCCCCGTGATCTTGACAGAGGGATCGGGCTGGAGGCGCGTTTTTCAAGCGGGATCGTGGAGGCGATCACCGCGTGTAATCAACAGTCCGATCCCACGCGATCGCGATCGGCTTACCTCAAGCCGCTATTGTCGGACCAAGCCCTATCGGTGCATGGGGACCGGCATCGGCGCATGCGGACCGACCTGCGTCTTGTCCGTCCCCGGCACATCCTGTGCGTCTGCGGGAAGCTGCAGGACCGTGGCCAGCTGGCCCGGGCGTAAATGCGTCACCAGCAGGACAGTTCCGTCCGGAAACTCGATCGCGTCATGGTGAGTGTTGGGGTTATCGACGTTGATTTGCCGGAACCGACCGACCCTTTGGCGGATCACCGTCCCGCCTTCCTGACCCGCCAAAACGGAGAGCAGGGTTCGGAACAGGCTCGCTTGAGCCTTGATCTCGGACTCGAAGGCCAGCTCGGTCCCCGGACGCAGACAGACTGCGATTCCGGGTTCCCCGACTGCAGAGAAGCCGCGCGTCGGAGTGTGCCAAAAGCTTGTGCTGACAAGTTTATCTGCAACTTTTGCGGGCCGGGACCGTACACCGTGAAGACTGTAGTCGCACATCGTGGATGCTCCGGGATTTCTTGAGTGTGAACTACCTTTTCAACATCGCAACGCCCGCACTGGTTTCCCGCTGCGCGTGGTCGCGGCCGACCGCCGCTCATTTGTCGGCTTGCCGACGCTTCTGCTCGTGACCGCCGGTATCGGCTCGCTCTTGTTTGCCTCGATAGGAACAAGGCCCGGAATTGAATCATTGAGACAGCGGACAAGGCCTGGCCCATCTCCTCCCCAACCAGCTGCGGCCTCGTCTCGACCCCACTCTCCTACGGGTGGGGTTTGCTTTGCGGACACCCGGAGCAGAGCGCCGGTCCGCCTCCTTAGACGGTGCCAAGATCGTTTCTTCACGCTTGGGAACACCGCGTCATGGGCGTGTCCCGTAAGGTGAGTACGTACATGTCGGGTGATGGGAATAGCTGATCGGAATAGCAGCCCGCCCGCATTAGCCGCGCTGCTTATGCCGCGCCCGAAGTCGTGCAGAATATTCTCCAGCATCGCGGCTCCATGTTCGGATAAATCCAGAGGTACTGCGTGACGTCAGCGTCCGTGGCCACCTCCACCTCCCCCACCACCGCCGCCGCCACCTCCACCGCCTTTACCGCCACCGCCCGAACCCGAGGTGCCGCCGCCTCCGCCGCCGGCGCCCGCCGATCCTCCTCCGCCGCCGGCCGCTCGGCCGGCCGTCCTGCCCGGCGCGCCGCCTGTTCTTCTTCCCCCACCGCCCGAGCGCACGCGTATTCGATTGTTGGCACCGGTCGAGCTAGTCGCGCCGGTCCCACTGGTCCCGCCGGTGGTTTGACCCCGGTCGCCATGCTCACCAAGATTGCCGCGGTTCGGCGCAGGTGCACCGGGGTTATAATAGTAACGATAGTAAGGATGATGCCGAGGCGCCGCGGTCGTCACTGTCGGCACGGCAAGAATGGCCGCTGCACTCAACAAAATCGCTGTCTTCCGCATCAGCACTTCTCCTTGGTTGCTGTTTGGGCAACCGGAGCAGATGCGATTTGTTCCTGCGCACCAGAGGGACGGAACAATCGTCGATGTGGCTGGTTCATCAGCAGATCCGAAACTTTGGAGCCTGTCATGCAAAGCGAGAAGACGCTTCAGGAGCTGTTTCACGACACGCTGAAGGACATCTATTTTGCCGAGAAGAAGATCGTCACTGCGTTGCCCAAGATGGCAAAGGCGGCCCGATCCGACGAGCTGCGCAGTGCATTCGAGAAGCACGAATCCGAAACCCAAGAGCATGTCTCGCGCTTGGAGAAAGTCTTTGAGGAAATCGACGCGACGCCACGCGGAAAAACGTGCGAGGCCATCGTCGGTATCATCGAGGAAGGCCAGGAGGTCATGAAGGAATACAAGGGCAAGCCAGCACTGGATGCGGGCTTGGTGGCGACAGCGCAGGCGGTCGAGCACTACGAGATCGCCCGATATGGCACCTTGAAGAGCTGGGCGTCCGAGCTTGGCCTGACCGAGTCCGTCCGCCTTCTTGATGCGACCCTGGCGGAGGAGAAGAAGACCGATCAGCTGCTCACCAAAATCGCCGAAAAAGCGGTCAATCAGCACGCGGAAGCTGCTGAATAAGGAGGAGCGCGCATTCCGCCGGCGCGACCCGACTTGGGGCAAACCACAGGTCGGGATTCCCGCCTTCGGAACATGCCGGTCCACACGTGCGCGCACGACGAGGCAGCAGCGTTTGTGCGCGCCGCGGCTGTAGCTCTTCGGCCTGCCGGCCGACCATTCAACGGAAGCGTGAACCTATTGGCCTCGGCTTGCCTCGCCCAACGTCATCTGCACGACTCGATTGCCAAAGGCCGTCGAGCGCGAGCGTGCTCTCGGAGAAGCATGCTATTGCGAAGCGAGATCGGGGTACTTCTGTGTGGTCGATCTGTGCGTTGAACCGATTATCGAACACGCCGTTGTCGACGCAGACAGCTCGCGGCAGCCTGAATTGTGGTCGCCGCCGGAGAATTGCGGGGCACCATGGCGAGGATACCTGCAGACTCTGCACGCACTGGCAAATCATGCAGTAGCACACCGTCGCGCCGCGAGTTGCCTTCCAGACACGCGGCGCGCTGCGTGTCGTTTCGGCTCCCCCGACTGGCCATCGGTGTGGCGAGCTTGGCCGCGCTGTGCGGCTCCCTGCCGGGCCCCGCGCACGCAACGTGCGCGGAAGACCTCACGCGGATCGAGCTCGCATTGCCCAATGTCTCCGCAGACCTGCGGGCTCAAGTAGAACCCCGCGTAAAGGATGCACAGGAAAAAGCGCGACAGCGCGATGGAAATGGCTGCACGCGCGAGACAGCGCAAATCCTGCGGCAGCTCAACCTGCCTGTCCTGGCGCCGATTGCGCTCTCAACGCCCGTGGCAAATCAGCCGCCGGCTGCGCAGGCCAATATGCCAGGCAAGCCGAGCGCAGAGAGCAGATCAGAACAGGCAGAATCCGCGCCGCCGCGCAGCGGCAAGACATACTCGGCAAACGGCACGCCAAGCACCGGAAACGGCCCGGCCTCGCACGCAAGCTCTGCCTCCGGCGAAGGAGCGGCTGGACCAACTGCCGGATCCGGTCATCCGGCAGGCTCCACATCCCCCGCGACGCCGGCGGGCAGCGAGAACGGTGATGCGGCGCACGGACAGGCGCTGGCGCAAAGCCAATGTTCCGTCTGTCACAGCTTCCAACCCGGCGGCGCCGCGCGCGTTGGACCCAACTTGTTCGGCCTGACACGGCGCGACATCGCAAGTGAACCGGGCTTCGATTATTCGCCGGCGCTCAAGGCGCACCAAGGCACCATGTGGAATGCCGAGACCCTCGACAGCTTTCTCAAAAGCCCCGGCACGTTCGCGCCGGGTACACGCATGGCGTTTCCTGGAATTGCTTCGGCCGCGGATCGGCGCGACGTCGTTGCTTTTCTGGAAAGCCTGAACGGCGGCGGAACGACCGGAGAATCTCGATGAGCATGATTGAAAGCGGGAAGGAGCAGCACGAGGGCGCGCGTCCCTCGACCTCAAGGCGCGGCTTCCTCTTGGCCGGAGCCGCCAGCGCACTTGCGTTCGATGCGCACGGTGCCGCTGCCCAGCCTGCTGCGCCTACGGCACCGAATGGCGCATCCACGGTACCGCCTGGCCAGACGCCGCAGCCCGGAGCGGTACCGGCGCCAGGGCCGCAAGGTTATCGCTTTCTCAACAATGCCGAGGTCGAAACCTTGACCTCGATGATTGATCGCCTGATCCCCGCCGACGACGTAGGTCCGGGCGGAGTGGAATCCGGCGTTCTTGTCTTCATCGATCGCGAGCTTGGCGGCCAATTCGGCGCGGCAGCGCGCTGGTACATGTCGGGGCCTTGGGCCGAGGGAACGCCCTCGCAAGGCTGGCAGATCGCGATGCCGCCCAATCGGATATATCGCACCGCGCTCCTCGCCATCGATCGCTTGTGCGTGGGCGAGCAAGGCAAGCGCTTCGTCGATCTGTCAGCATCCGAGCAGGATGAGCTTCTGCACCAACTCGAAGCCGGCACGATCGATCTCGACGGCATCTCCTCTGCCGATTTCTTCCAGCTGCTCTGGCAGAACGTGGTCGAGGGCTATCTGGCGGATCCGCTCTATGGCGGCAACCGCAACATGGCGGTCTGGCGGATGCTCAATTTTCCGGGCGCCAATCCCGTGCTCACCGAGGGTGTGGGCCTCGACGGCACGGTCCTGCAAATCCAGCCCATCGCAATCGGCGGATGAGGGTGCCATGGCGCGCACGATGCCGCATGTTGACGCTGTGATAGTGGGGATGGGGTGGACCGGCTCCATCATGGCGCGGGAGCTCGCCGACACCAATCTGCGCGTGGTCGGGCTCGAGCGCGGTCCCTTTCGGGATACGATCCCGGATTTTGCGGCCCCGAATGCGCTCGATGAGCTGCGCTGGAACTCCCGCGGCGAGATGTTTCAGAATCTGGCGCGGGAGACCGTGACCTTTCGCAACAATCAAACGCAAGCCGCACTCCCCATGCGGCGCTTGGGCGCGTTTCTGCCCGGTGATGGGCTGGGTGGCGCCGGGGTGCACTGGAACGGCCAGCATTGGCGGTTCCTGCCTGCGGACTTCGTTCTGCGCAGCCACAACGAAGCGCGTTACGGCAAGAGCTTCATCGATCCCGATCTGACGATTCAGGATTGGGGCGTCACTTATGACGATCTCGAGCCGCACTACGACAAGTTCGAATATGTGTGCGGCACCTCGGGAAAGGCCGGCAATCTCCGCGGCCAGATACAGGCTGGCGGGAACCCGTTCGAGGGACCGCGGCAACGGGAATACCCGACACCGCCGTTGAAGCAAGGCTTCGGACCACGCCTCTTTGCCGAGGCCGCCACGCGGCTCGGCTATAAGCCGTTCCCGCAGCCCGCCTCGAACATGAGCCAGGATTCCTACACCAATCCGGACGGGGTCATGATCGGACCCTGCACGTATTGTGGGTTCTGCGAGCGCTTCGGCTGCTACAACTGGTCCAAGGCGAGCCCTTTCAACACGGTGTTGCCGATCGCGCTCAAGAATCCCAATTTCGAGTTGCGCTGTGACTCGCATGTGACTCGCGTCGAGCTCACGCCGGACAAGAAGATGGCGCGCGGCGTCACCTATATCGATGCCACCGGCCGCGAGACGTTCCAGCCGGCCGACCTCGTGCTTCTCTGCGCCTTCCAGCTGCACAACGTGCGGCTGCTATTGGTCTCCGGCATCGGCACACCCTACGAGCCGGCGAGCGGGCAAGGGCAGGTCGGGCGCAACTTCGCCTACCAAACCATGGCCTACATTTATCCCTTCTTCGCCGATAAGCGCATGAACGGCTATGCGGGCGCCGGCGGCATGGGAATGATTGTTGATGATTACAATGGCGACAATTTCGATCACGCGCCGCATGGCTTCATCGCCGGCGGCTATCTTCTCGGCGCTACCACCGGGGCCCGTCCGATCCAGCAAACGACGCTGCCGGAGGGGAGCCCGCCCTGGGGCGGCGGATGGAAGCGGGCCTTGCGCGACTGGTACGACCGTTCATTTGGGATTCAAGCGCACGGCGCCAGCATGGCGCGGCGGCAGAATCACATCGATCTCGACCCGACTTATCGCGACGTATTCGGACTGCCGCTGGCGCGGCTGACCTTCGACTTTTCGCAAAACGATCTGAAGATGCGCGCCTTCCTGGTGGCACGCCTCAACGAGATCGCGCGCGCCATGAACCCGACGAGCATGAAGACGTCGCTTCCACCGGTGCCCTTCAGCATCGTGCCCTACCAGACCACGCACATCACCGGCGGCGCCATCATGGGAACAAGCCCATCCACGTCGGCGGTCAACACCTATCTGCAGAGCTGGGACGTCGCTAACCTGTTCGTGCACGGCGCCTGCGCGTTTCCGCAGAACGCCGGTTACAATCCCACCAACACGATTGCGGCGCTCAGCTATCGCTCGGCGGAGGCCCTTAAATCGAGATATCTGCGCAATCCCGGCCCGTTGATGTAGCGCCGCGCCGAAGCTGTCGGCGCCCGAGCCTCATTTTTCGAGCGTAGTGTCTTTCGAGCATAGTGTCCGGTGCCTGACTCTCGCCTCCAGAAAGCCGCCCGTTACCGCTGCGTCTCATGCCTTTCCAACCTGGTGTCTTCACAGGCGCTGTCGACGCTTGCATCATCGGCCGGTCGCGAAGGAAAGGGGTATGGCATGAGCCCCTGTACGTGCCGCTCCCGGGTCGTGGAACGCCCATGCCTCGTCTTTGCGGGCCGGATCCTAATTCTCCTCCTTTCCGCCTTGCTCCTGTTTGGCACCACCTGCGACTGCCGCGCACAAGGTGCGGGTTCTGGGCCGCAGCAAACAACTTCATCGACCGATTCGGGTGAGTCGCTCTGTCTGATGGTCGAGGCCGCCGCACGGGCCAATGCTTTGCCGCTCGATTTCTTCGCCAGGATCATCTGGCAGGAAAGCCGGTTCCAGCCACAGGCAGTCGGACCAGCGACCCGCACCGGTGAACGCGCCCAAGGCATTGCTCAGTTCATGCCGGGAACCGCCGGCGAGCGCGGCCTGCTCGACCCGTTCAATCCCGTCGAGGCCTTGCCAAAATCCGCGGCCTTTCTCGCCGAGCTGCAGCATCAATTCGGAAATCTCGGATTGGCTGCCGCCGCATACAATGCCGGCCCGCAGCGTGTGAGGGATTTTCTCACCGGCACGCGCGCGTTGCCTGCGGAGACACGCCGTTATGTCCTCTCGGTTACTGGACGGTCCGTCGACGACTGGAGGCACCCTGCCGAGGTTTCCGCCAAGAGCGAAAGCAATCCACAAGCGTCCCGCGAGCCTTCGACCTGTCGTGACCTGATGGCGCTGTTGAAGCAGGCGCCCAATACATTCGTCGATGGACTGCAGCAACACATCGAGCGCGTGGCCGCGAGTCCCTGGGGCGTGCAGCTCAGCGCCGGCTTCTCACGCGATCAAGTCCTCGCCGCCTATGCTGAAATCGGCCGGCATTTCGCCGAAATTCTCGCTGGCCGCGATCCAAGCATTTTCAGCACTGTGCTCCGCAGCCGCGGCACGCACCCATTTTACCAGGTGCGGATAGGAGCATCCACGCGCGCCGAAGCGGACAGCCTGTGCGCCAGGATCTCGCGCGCCGGCGGCGCCTGTCTGGTCTTGCGCAATCCGAGCAACACAGGATGACGCCGCGCCAGAGCGAGTGCTTGCCTGTTACAGAATCGGCTTGCCGCCCGTCACCGCGACCGTCGCACCGGAAACATAGCTCGACAAGGGATCGGCGAGCATCACATAGGCGGTTGCGAGCTCCGCCGGCTGGCCTGGCCGCTTCAGAGGCACCTGCTTGCCGAAATTTTCGACCGCGGCTTCCGGCATGGTCGACGGGATGAGCGGCGTCCAGATCGGGCCCGGCGCTACAGCATTGACCCGGATGCCTTCCCCGCCGAGCAGCTGCGCCAGCCCTGCGGTGAAGTTTTGGATAGCTCCCTTTGTGGTCGCGTAGGCGAGCAGCGTGGGATTGGGCGTATCCGCATTGATGGATGCAGTATTGATGATGGCGGCCCCGGGTTTCATATGCGGCACTGCCGCCTTCGTCAGATAGAACATCGCGTGAATGTTCACCTTGAACGTCAGCTCCCACTCCTCGTCGGAAATATCTCCAAGCGAGGTGAAGCTCGCCTGATGCGCGGCGTTGTTGACGAGGATGTCCACGCCCCCGAGCTGCTCGACCGCGGTATCGATGATGCGACGGCAGTGGGATGGCGACTGGACATCGCCGGCGATCAGGATGGCCTTCCGGCCGGCTTGGTTGACGAGGCGCCTTGTTTCCTCGGCGTCATCGTCCTCGTTCAAGTAGGAGATCACAACGTCGGCGCCTTCCCGCGCGAACGCGATCGCCACGGCCCGTCCAATGCCGCTGTCCGCCCCAGTGATGACAGCCCTCTTGCCGGCCAGCTTGTTCGAGCCTCGATACGAGTTTTCCCCATAGTCGGGCTTGGGATTCATTTCCGAGCTTCGCCCGGGCATAGGCTGCTGCTGTCGAGGAAACGGTGGCTTGGGATGTTCATTCATGGCCTGCACTCGCGTGTTCGCCCTCCCCTGCCAGCTTGTAAGCCAGAGCCGCCACGCGGGTTCCGTGCTCGTCGGGGCTCGCGCGTGCGAGCTCGCCTGCCATCATTGCACGCTCAGCGGCCCGACCCTCGATTTCGTGAGCCCACCCGGCCCCCTAATATAATGCGAAGCCACATATTTGAGCCAAGCCACATATCTGATCGCACGCCCGCTCGCGCGTGCGTGCGCCACATCTCGACCGCGCCGCGATGGCCGCTGGTTCTCTTTGCTCAGGCGGCTTTGCGTTCTTCTTTCGCCAGATATTGCAGCGTCACCTCTTCGACATGGCTGTCGATCCAGCTCGCCATTTCCTGCTCCTCCCGCAGCGAAGCTTCGAGCGACTGGGAGAGATCGACCCCGGCCTGCCGGCACAACGCGAGCAGGGATTTGTAGGTGGCGATTTCATAGTTTTCGAACGCATTATTGGCAAAAGTATTCTTGAGGATTTCGTCTCCCGCCATGCCGTGCGCCATCGCGGTGAGATTTCCCATGGCGGAGAGCGCAGTATCCTTCATGCTCGATTCGCTTTCGCCGCACTCACGCAGACATTGCTCGAGTCGCCTGAGCTGCTCGTTCGTCTCCGTCAGGTGCCGGCGAAGCTTGCTTTGCACCTCCGGGAAATCCGCAGTCCGCTCGCTCTGCCGTTCCATGAGCTCGCGAGCCTGAGTTTCCATGGCGTGAGCATTGCGAAGCCCGATGACGAGAAGGTCGCGCGCTTTCTGAGCAGCCACTTTTCTCTCCATTGAATTGACCTGCCTAATCGTTCGAAGAACCGGCTCGACCCCTGCTTGGTTCCCGCGCGCCCGCCTGCGCGCAAGAGCTTGGCCCGCGCGGCTGGGCTCGCTCGCGCGCGGTCGCGTACCCGACATGACAGTGGACTTGACAGAACAGGTGGCCCGCATGGGGAACGCCCATCCTTGTGTTGACACGTCATTGCCAGTGTAAGGCAGGCGGCAGCGCGATCACGTGGCAGGATGCAGGACTCTCCGCTCGCAGCAAGGACGTAATGATCAACGATCGCAAAGCTGCTCCCGCGTCCACCGTAGAGGAGTTGCGGCACGAAATCGATAGTGGGCGCGCCGGCGACAAGATTTCCGGATCAGATCCCGCGGCCGCACCGCTTCCCACGGATGACGAGGCGGCGGGCTTTCCACCGTCGCAACGGCGAGTCGCGCAGGCCCGGTCATTGGAAACCGCCAGGCCTAGTCACGAAGCGAGCAATCACGGATTGGGCGCCACGTGGATTCTGATTGCCGTCATCAGCGTGCTCGGAGGCGGCGCCGTCGCCTGGGCAGTCGCATATTGGTAAGACGTGGGGCGGCGCTCAGCCACGGCACGGAACATCGCTCCGCACTGGCTGTTGTCCGATCACGATCAAACATCACCCACTCGCTCCTCCTCGACGCGCGCGGTAGCGGCTGGTTGAGACCAACAGGTCACGGCTCAGGAGAACCAAGTATGGACACTAGGCATATGGACCCTGACAAGGCACGAGCACGGGCCGAAGCCGCCTTCCGCAAGGAGGAGCTTGCGCAACAAGGAGCCCAGGCGTGGTCTGAATATGAAGCTCGGATTCATGCGATTCGCGAGAAAACCGCACGCCTGCGGGCGCTGCGACTGGCCAGGCAGGATGCGGGCCAATCCAGACGGCGCGGCCAATAAGAAAGCAGCACGCCGGACCGACCGGCCGCGAGAGTCGCCTGCGCAACGCGCCCCGTTGCGGCCTGCCGATTTTATCTGCGGTATCCGAACCGAACACGACCGCGCACGTTGCAAAAGTTGAATGCAACAGGTGTCGAACAGAAATTGAGAATCCGGAGCGTGTGGTGAAGGCTTTAGCCTGGCACGGAAAAGAGGACATCCGCTGCGAACAAGTCCCAGATCCGAAGATCGAGCATCCGCGGGACGCCGTCATCAAGATAACGGCGTGCGCGATTTGCGGCTCGGATCTCCATATCTACGGCGGAATCATACCTTCAATGAAAAAGGGCGATGTCCTCGGCCATGAGAATATGGGCGAGGTCGTCGAGGTCGGGCCCGACAACAAGAAGCTGAAGGTCGGCGATCGCGTCGTCGTGCCGTTCACGATCTCCTGCGGAGAGTGCTTCTTCTGCCGCAACGGCTTCTATTCCGGTTGCGAACGCACCAATCCGGATCATCAGAAGGCGGCCAGGCTCTGGGGCAACTCGCCGGCGGGATTGTTCGGGTATTCGCACCTCCTCGGCGGTTACGCGGGTGGTCAGGCGGAATATCTCCGCGTGCCTTATGCGGACGTCGGTCCAATCAAGATTCCCGACGGGCTGAGCGATGAGCAGGTGCTGTTCTTGTCGGATATATTCCCGACCGGATACATGGCAGCCGAGTTTTGCGAGCTCAAGGGCGGCGAGACGGTGGCGATCTGGGGCTGTGGCCCGGTCGGCCAGTTCGCCATCCGCAGCGCATTCCTGCTGGGAGCCGAGCGCGTGCTGGCGGTGGACACGGTGCCGGAGCGCTTGGCGCTGGCGCGCAAGGCCGGCGCCGAGACGATCGACTTCATGGAGGTCGACGTCTACGACCGGATCATGGAATTGACCAACGGCCGCGGCGCGGATGCCTGCATCGATGCGGTCGGCACCGAAGCCGAGCCTTCCGGCAGCCTCGATTCGCGCTGGGACCGGGTCAAGGTCGCGACATTCATGGGCACCGACCGACCGCACGTTCTGCGCCAGGCAATCCATTGCTGCCGCAACTTCGGCACCGTGTCCGTGGTCGGCGTCTATGGTGGATTCCTCGACAAAGTTCCTATGGGCTCGGCCATCAATCGCGGCCTGACCTTCCGCATGGCGCAGACTCCGGTGCAACATTATCTGCCGCAGCTGCTTGAGCGGATCGAGAAGGGTGAGATCGATCCTTCGTTCGTGATCACGCATGTGGCGCCGCTTGAGCGGGGCCCGGAGCTTTATCAAACCTTCCGTGCCAAAAAGGATGGCTGCATAAAGGTCGTTCTCAAGCCCGGTCTGCAGGAGGTGACCCATGCCTGATGGAGCTCGCGAGCTCGCGGTCGTCACAGGGGCGTCTACCGGCATCGGGTTCGAGCTTGCGCGGCAGTGCGCTGCGCACGGTTTCGAGCTGCTGATCGCAGCCGACGAGCCGGAGATCGAAGCGGCTGCGGAAAAGCTGGGCCGCGGCGGCGCGTCCGTCGAAGCCGTGCAGGCGAACCTGGCTTCCACGGAGAGTGCCAACGAGCTCTACGCCCGTATCGGCACCCGTCCGGTCGGCGCGCTGCTCGCTAATGCGGGGCGCGGCCTGGGCAAGGCCTTTCTCGATCAGAGCTTTGCCGACATTCGCCACGTCATCGAGACCAATGTGACCGGCACCGTGTATCTGATCCACAAGATCGGCCGTGACATGCGGGCGCGGCGCGCCGGGCGCATCTTGATCACCGGCTCGATCGCGGGTTTCATGCCGGGCTCCTATCAGGCGGTCTACAATGGCACCAAGGCATTTCTGGATTCATTTTCATACGCGCTGCGCGAGGAGCTCAAGGACACCGGCGTCACCGTGACGTGCCTCATGCCCGGTCCGACCGAGACGGAATTCTTCCGGCGTGCCGACATGTTGGATACGAAGGTCGGGACCGACCGGAAGGACGATGCGGCTCAGGTCGCCGAGAACGGATTCGAAGCGATGATGAAGGGTGACGCGGGCGTCGTAAGCGGCTGGAAGAACAAGATCCAAGCCACCGCAGCGCACGTGCTTCCGGCCGAAACCTTGGCACGGCAGCACACCAAGATGGCTGCTCCAAGGCGAAAGGAACGAAGGCAAAAGTGAAGCTCCCTCGGGGCGACCGCATGCTCCGAGGCGGCGCTCACTGCGGGGCCGTGGGAATCCGACCCATTTCCGATGGTTGATCCGGTTGCGTAGCGTTCTGCGCCTGGATTTGGGTTGGGACTTGATCCCGCCCGCTCCGCATCGACAGCAGACGCTCGAACAAACGCTCGATTTTCAAGTACGCACTTCGCTCGTGTGGATTGACGGCCTTCTCGGCCTCCGCCCGCGCTCTCTCGATGCTTTGTGTCAGCTCCTGCACTCTCATGACAGTCCTCCTAATGTCACCAACCGCCTGATTGCCGCGAATGTTCCTGACCCGCCACGCGCCCTCGCGGAAAACCAATGCGGCTCCATCGCGACCCGCCAATCCTGCGACGCGCCTTCTGTTTCGGCGGGGTTCGTCGACTTGAAGCTCCTGCTGGCTGTGCCGCTGGCCGGGTCAGGAACTTCAAATCGAAATGCAGCATCCCGCCCTGACCCTCCCCGCAAAAGCGGGAGGGAATAGATGGGGGAGCGCCCGTTTTCTTGCGAATTTCGCGGCAAGGAGCGCAGCGGCTAGCACGGAATTTGGAAGCCCGGCACGGGTGCGGAAATGCGAGGGCGCCCAGCCGGCCGACCTCTGCGGACGCCGAAATCAGTCGCCGCGCGTGCATCCGGCGCGGCGGCGACCAGCAGGCTTGGCAATCAAACAAAGCCGGCCGCAGCAGCTTGAAGGCGCGGCGCACGCGGTGGAGGCGACCACGGACGATCTTGATCACGATACTCCCGCAGTCGCGCGGTATGCCCATATTCTGCCGGCCCGGTTGGATCGTGCCGCGCAGTGCTCCCAACCGTCGTGCGCATTCCGATCGGGAACCCCGCTGCGCAAAGCCGCATTAGGCAAGAGCTAAGCACTCGCAAAAGGAGAAATCTAGATGTCCATCATCGGTTGGATCATACTGGGGCTGATTGCCGGATTTCTGGCGAGCCAAATCGTCAACCGCCGCGGGGAAGGTTTCCTCCTCGATATGGTGCTTGGGATCATAGGTGCCATCGTGGGCGGCTGGCTTTTCGCCCTCTTCGGCGCAGAAGGCGTGACCGGATTCAACATCTATAGCATGTTTGTTGCCGTCATCGGCGCCATTGTGGTGCTGGTCATCTACCATGCTGTCGCCGGCCGACGAGGCGCCTACTGAGGGAGACCTCCGGCGAAATTTGCTCACGCATCCTCGGGCAGACTCTGTTTCGGATAAGTCCGTTACCGGACCGTGGCTTGGTCGAGACTTGGTTAGTCTGGCCGGCGGCAGCCGGAGCCCGCTTATGCCGCCATTATCGCCGACCTTGATTTGCTGCGCACTCGCGCTGGCATCGCTGCTTTTGTTCACCGCCACGGGGGTTCTGCCGGCCGGCACCGCGATGGAAGGAAATCAGTCGAGCCCTCCGGCAATCGCCCGCGTGCAACCTGTGTCGAATGCCGGTCGATAGCCCACAGGCGCCGATGTCGCCGGACCTCCACCCGGATGCACTGCGGCGCGCGTGCGTCCTGGAGCCGGGATCGTTTCCGCGCAGGAAGCTCGACACCGCGGTCAGCAACCGACCGACGTGCGCTTCTATGTCACCCTCCCGATTGTGAGACGCGCGGGATAAGCCTGCGCCTACCCTGACAGGAGCTCTCGGCAGCGCTTGGCTTGATGGCAGCAACTTCAGCCCGGCATTGCTGTGCGGGCGAGAAGGAACCGGCCGGTCGGCGGGAACGTTCCGCAAGCACCGGGTTTGCGTTTGCCTGAATTTCGGAGCTTGGGAGTGACCGGGCATCTTGCTGGTCTAGTTGCGGTTTACGGGAGCTTTTTTGTCGGCGGGGTCTTGGCTCTGGAATCCATCGGCATCCCCGTTCCCGGGGAGACCGTATTGCTGACTGCCGCCGCTTATGCGGGCGCGACCCATCACCTGGACATCTGGTCGGTGTTTCTTGCTGGCGTGCTCGGGGCCGTCTGCGGAAATTTCGCAGCGTTCTGGATCGGGCGCAAATTTGGTCCCGGGTTCTTGCGGCGATACGGTCGCTATCTGCACTTGACCCGGAGTCGGCTCAAGATAGGGCAGTATCTATTTCTGCGACACGGCGGAAAGTTCGTTGTTCTTGCCCGTCTCGTTCCGCTGTTCCGTAGCTTCGCGGGCCTGCTCGCTGGCGCGAACAAGATGCCGGGCATTCGCTTTTCGATCGCGAATTTGCTTGGCGCCGTGCTCTGGGTTGGCCTCGACTGCACAGCAGCCTATTTCCTCGGCAAGGCGCTGACGGGCTTCACCATCTGGATCCGGATTGCCGGCGCCTGCCTGCTCCTCTTTATCGTGGTGGCGAGCGGCATCGTGATCGCGAGGTACGAGCAGAGACTCAAGTCGTATGCTCAAGAGGCTTTGCCTGACGACGCTATCAATGCCGCCTAGTAGCCGGGTGTGGGCGCCCGCGAGCTTCGCCGACCCAGCCGAAAATGCTGCGCTACAAAAAGCCGCGCCGATCTTGCCGGGAATCGCTTAAGAACAGAGACCGATTCATTCATGGCGCTGCGCCTGGTTCCGCATGCCGGCTTTGCGCACGGCCGTTCCCGCAAGCTCGGCAGCGCTGGCGCAGTTGCGCTCGTGAACCGCATCGCTGTTTCCCTTGAGCACCTCCCATCGGGTCTTCGCCCCCTCGCGCCAAAACCTGATGTCGAAGCTTTGGGCGCCGATTTGCAGATCGACCAAGGTCAGGTCCGGCAGCCACGCCGGCAGAGCCGGATCAAAGTACAGCCGCTCGTGAGGCGCATCGGGTTGGAAGCCCAGCAAGGCCTGCAGGAAGGCGAAAGCGGAACCCGCAGCCCAAGCTTGCGGGGTGTTGGCGCCGAGATATTGAACCGGAAAGGCGCACGGCTCGCGGCGAAGGCCGGAGTAAAGCTCGGGCATCTTGTTCAAGGTGAAAAAACCTGCGGCCGCGGTGACGTCATGAGCGATTCGGGCGGCTTCGTCGGAAAATCCGTAGCGGCGGAAGCCCATCGCAATGATGCCGTTGTCATGCGGCCATATCGATCCGTTCTGATAGGAGTGCGGATTGTACGCGACGTGATCGGTCGACAGCGTGCGGATTCCCCAGCCGCTCCACATGTCCGGCTGCATCAGGCGCCGCACGACGAATTGGGCGCGCTCCCGCGGCACGATGCCTGACCAAAGGCAATGACCCGGGTTCGACGCAACCGTCATGACCTTACGCTTTTCACCATCCAAGGCGTAGGCGTAGAATCCCGTGGCCTCGTCCCAAAATGCCTCATTGAAGCGACAAAACAAGGCTTCCGCCTTTTTCCGCAAAGCATCCCTGCGGTCTTTCCGCCCCAATGCGTCGAAGATTTCGGCCGCCCGCAGCCAGGCGTCGTAGACATAGCCTTGCAGCTCGCACAGAGCCTTTGGCCCGCACACATTCGATCCGTCCGGATTGAGCACCGCATCGCCTGAATCCTTCCAGCCCTGGTTCTCGTAACCGCGGCTCGAGCGCGTCGCATATTCCTGAAAGCCGTCGCCGTCACGGTCGCCATACCGATCGATCCATTCCAGACATCTCTCTGCGGTCCGCAAATGCCGCTGCAGCAGCTCGAGCTCTCCGGTACACATCCAGGCGACGTGCAGTACGATCAGATAGAGCATCGTAGCATCGGCCGTGCCGTAGTAGGGCGTGTGCGGAATCAGTTTGAAATGCGCGAGCTCGCCAAATCGCATTTCATGGGGAATTTTTCCGGGTTCGGCATCTCGGTCGTCGTCGCGCACCGTGGCTTGCAGAGAGCCGAGAATTTCGAGGGCGCCGCGGGCAAAGCTCGGACACACAATCGCGTTCTGCAGCGAAGCGATCAAGCTGTCCCTGCCGAAGGGAGCCACAAACCAGGGCACGCCGGCAGCCGGGAGAAATTGCCGGCTTTCGTCGCGATCGCCGATCGGCAAGCGCAAGGCCGCCATATCGTCCACACCCTGGTGAAAAACCCGATGGAAGCTCTCGTTCGAGGTACGGATTTTGAGAACCGATTGCCGCCAAGCGCTCAATCTGCGCCCCGCGTCGGACTCTGCGCAGTCGGCGAGGCAGCCGGCGGGGGCTTCCACGCGATTGTCTCCCTCGACCAGCGCGTAGAGCAGGCAAGCATGCCAGGCAGCGCCCGGCGCGATGTCGACCTCGAAGCTGATGCGACCATTGGCATAGACCGGGGGCGGTCCGGTCGGCCGGCATTCGACCACGACCTCCCTGTAGAAATCGCAGTTGCGATAGCTCGTCTTCAACTCGGCGTGGTCCTGCGACCAGGTGGTCGCAATCCGACCGCGTCGCACGATGCGTCCCGACTTGACCTCGAACAAATCGGCGAAGTCGCTGCGAAAGGCGATCTCCAGATTGAACCGCGCCGGCTTTGCCCCATAGTTGAGGATGTCGATATCCTCGTGCATACCCCCGCTTATGTATCGCCCGATCGCCACTTCCAGCGATCGGGCCGCGATGTCGCCCTGCTCGGTCGCGATCGGACGGTTGAGGAGAAAGACCCTTGCCGCATAATGAAGAAAGCTGGCTGAGTTCAGCAGCTCCCACGATTCACCATTGGCATAGACCTGCCAGCTCGAGATCAAGCGCGTGTCGTGGAAATAAAGCCCGTTTTCGCTCGGCCAGGAAATCTGACCGTCCCTTTCAGTCACCAGCACGCAATTGCCTTGATGCAATGCCAGCTGCGGCGGGCCGAGCGGGACTTCCAAGCTCATCCCAGCCTCCTTAGACGGGCGAAAGCCGAGCGTATTCGCCGACGCCCCCTATTTCGGCCAGTGCCGCCGATCGGAAGTTCCCGCTAGCTCTGCCGCAAGCTCGGCCGCTTTTCCGAACAGACGAAAACGAAAAGAATCCAAAGCGCATTCTGTTCCGTTCGAACGGAATGCGCTCCGGCGTCGCCGATTTGAACTTTCCTGGCTGGGCCCAAGCTCATCTCGGGAACCAGCAAATCCAGAAGTCGCGTTTGCAGATGGCATCCACCACTCAGCGCACCCGCTCCTCGCGATGCTCCTCGATGGCAGGGCCTTGACCCGAGGTCTCGGTGCATTCCTTGACGGTTTTCATCCGGTTTTCGGCCTCCACCCGCACGCCGAACGGAGAACCTATCACCAGCCCGCCGCCGGAGGCCGGGCGCTCCTCGGTGATGGTGCATACTTTTGTTTTGGGATTCTGCACGATGTAATACTCGGCGGCGGACGCGGGCACGATCAAAGTCAACAAGCCTGCGGCAACGATCAGCTTCTTCATGTTTACTCCCGAATGTTTGTTTCCAGACACACTTGCGAAGGTAGAACGCGATCGGTACGCCTCAGTTCCAACTTGCGATGTCATTCCTTGCCGCCCTTCATCTCGGTGCTGCGGAATAGCCATGGCTGCTATTTGTCACGCCGATAATTTGTTTGAAGGAAGGGTCAACCACTCGATGCCGTCGGTATTTTAACCTCCACAGGCAAGAAGAAGATGGGGAGACGGACTTGGGCGAGGACCACTTGGGCGAGAAGGAAGCGCTCCGTGCAAAACTGCTTGATTTGGCGACGATGTGCCTTGAGCAAGCGCGCGCCGCCAGCATGCCGGACGTGGCAGAAGAGCTGCAGCGCATGGCCGATGAATATCGGCGGCGCGCTGAAAAAATCGACGCAGAACGGATTTCCCCGAAATACGAGGAATGATCAGGGTGGACGCCGTTGGGGACTGCACGGTCTCATCCGGCGCGCTCGGAACCGCACTACTTTAGTGCCGACGGATCCGAGCGACGGCCGGACCGGACCATGTCCATTGGACTTTAAAGTGGACGATGCATTCGCCCGAGCAGCCAGCCAAGCCCCAGCGCGACTGCTACCGAGGTGTAAGGCTGCTGCTCAATCCAATTGCGGATAGCGCTTTCAAACGAGGAGCCGGCGTCGCGCGCCGTATCCGCGACGTCGCCGGCGCGGTCCCTGGCTTGGCCGTACAGATCCTGTGCGGCGCCCTTCACCTGGTTGGAGATACCGGCCACCTGGGTTCTTACATCACCGATTGTCCGGCCCACATCTTCCTCGGCCTTTCCGCCAACGTTGCGCGCGGTGCCGGCCATGCGATCTTCGTTCATGGGGTGCTCTCCCTTCTGACGCAGCATCTGACAACGCCGTCGCATATTCTTTGTTCAAAATGCGCTGAAGCAAGGATCGAAGACGGCGGCGCTGAGGGCAGGCGCTTTTCTCCAGAAAGAGGCCCCGCTTCCTCTCGGCTGCGGGGCCAAGTTCAGGGATAATGACAGCCTGGAGGATGATCGCGGCGCTCGCCGCCTCATCCAATCGCCTAACTGCGCTGCACCGGATCCTGTTCCGAAAAGCCGGGACGAGAAGATGACCCTTCAGCTGTTCATCTGCATTCGATGGCGCTCAGCCTCGATCTCTTCCGGTTCCTTTTCATCGACCCGGCTGATCTCGTTTCTGGCGTCCCCAAGGGCGTGCAGGACCTCATCGAGCTTGGCATGTATTGCCTGCGTGTCTCGTCGTTCGGCCCGTTGAATAACCAGTGCCATGAACAAGGTGCTCAAGGTGGCGACCCCGTTCCAATCGAGCGAGGCGCGACCGAACGCCGCCCAAAGCAGAACATAGGCCGCAAGAAGCACGAACGAGATAGGCTTTGCCGTGTAGACCCCGGCCTGCGTAATGATATGGCGCATGAGAAGGACCTTCCACCCGGCCCGAGCTCCAACACTCCGGGCGTTGACATTGCCGCGTCCCGATCAGGACGGAGTTGACCGAAGCGGGTCGCGATAGCTCCACACCGCGTCCCGGGCAGTTCGCTCGCCGACGTGAAGCGACCAGTACAATGCCTGCCCCTCGTACGGACACGTAGAGCTCCGGCGGGAGGCGACCAGGGCGGAACGTAGTACCGGGTTGGCAACCCGGTCTCCTCGAACAGGAAGAGGGCCCGCCGCGTGCCTGCGATCATTTGTCCGCCGAGGAACGCCCGCACCTCGCGCGGCTGGGGCGCACGTCGATCCCATGATGCGGATCGCGCGCATCGCCAAAAAACCTCTTCATCCTTCTCGAACCAATGATCCACCTCGTCCCGTTCGAAGGCCAGGGCTCCTTTGATCTTGGCGGCTGCCTCGAGCGGCTCTTCAAAGCTCCACATCGCATTCTCGACGGTCCGGTTGCCGACTTTGAGATTGCCCTCAAGGCATGGTCCTCGAGGCCATAACTGCGCAACAAGGCGACACAATCCGGGTTCCAAGCCCCGGACGGGTTAGTCGCTGCTTGTGGTCGCGCGAATTTGAATTTGCCGCGAACGCGGCGGCGACCGAACCCGGCAGCGTCACCTGACGTTGAGCAACTGCATATGCGTTGCGGAACCGCGGGGCCAATGCCTGCCGCACGGGTGTCTTGCATGCTGAACTCCGTCCTGGCGCGGGTAACCAGCTTCTGCGTCACGCATGCTACCATTGTCATTCTGTTCGCGGCCGCCATCAGCGCCGGCGCGGGCGTGTATGCGGCGCGCCGGTTTGCGATCGACACAAACCTCAACAACCTGATTTCGTCCGAGCTGCCTTGGCGGCAAAGGGAATTGGCCTACGAAGCTGCCTTTCCGCAAAGCACGCAGTCGATACTTGCGGTGATCGACGCTCCTACGCCCGAGCTGGCAAGCGCGGGCGCCGATGCTCTTGCGCACGCGCTCTCCGGCGAAACCGACCGCTTTCGCTCGGTCACCCAGCCCGGCGGCGGCGAATTCTTCGAGCGGAACATGCTGCTTTATCTTTCCGAGAGCGAGCTCCGCGATACGACCGACCGCCTGAAATCAGCCGCTCCATTGATCCGCAGCCTGGCGGCTGATCCGAGCCTGCGTGGATTGACCACAACGCTGGCCGCCGCCCTGCAGGGCGTCCGGGCCGAGCGATATTCGATCGAGCAGATGGGCCGGGTCTTCGACGCATTCTCTGACACGATCGAGGATGGGCTGGCGGGCCGGCCGGCCAGCTTTTCATGGAAGGTCCTGCTCAGCGGTCGGCCCGCCAGCGAGAACGATCGGCGCCGCCTGATCCAGATTTGGGCAAACCTCGATTATGCGGCTCTGGTTCCCGGTCAGAAGGCTGCAACCGCCATCCGCACCGCCGCCGCTGACACCAAGCTCGGATCGGATTTTGCGGCCAGCCTGCGATTGACCGGACCAGTGCCGATCGCCGACGCCGAGTTCGCGAGCCTGCGCGAGGGCACGACGCTTAATGCGGTGATCAGCATTGTGGCGGTCCTCGTCATTCTGTGGCTGGCGCTCGGCTCCGCACGGCTGGTCTTGGCGGTTGCGATCACGCTCGCAGCCGGCCTGGCGACTGCCGGCGGAATCGCATTTCTCTTGGTCGGCGCACTCAATCCCATCTCGGTAGCCTTCGCGGTCTTGTTCGTGGGCCTCGGAGCCGATTTCGCCATCCAATACAGCGTGCGATATCGGGAGCGACGCCACGACCTCGGGAGCCTGCAGGAGGGGATCGTTGCGGCCGCTCGGTGGATCGGAGCGCCCTTGTTGCTCGCCGCGCTTTCGGCCGCCGCTGGGTTCTTTTCATTCATGCCGACCGACTACCGTGGGCTTGCCGAGCTGGGATTGATTTCCGGCTGCGGCATGGTCGTCGCCTATCTGGCCTGTATGACGCTGTTGCCGGCGATCATCCGTTTGCTCAGGCCGCCGCACGAGCCGCGGCCGCTCGGCTTCAGCCGGATGGCGCCGGTAGATCGATTCCTCGCCCGTCACCGCCTAGCGGTCGTCGTGACGACGGGTGTGATCGCCCTCGCCGGATCTCCGCTTCTGCTCGCGCTGCGCTTTGATTTCAATCCTCTGCATCTGCGCAATCTCAATGACGAAGCGGTCGCCACTTATTTGCAGTTGAGCAAGGATCCGTCATGGGCCGGCAACCCTGCCGAGGTGCTGACCCAATCCCCCGATGAAGCCGCTGCTGTCGCGGCTAGGCTCTCCGCGTTGCCGGAAGTGGCGCGGACGATGACCATCGACAGCTTCGTGCCCAGCAACCAGCCGGCGAAGCTGCAGCTGATCAGCGCGGCTGCCGCGTCACTTGATCAGGCGCTAAACCCGGCGATGCGACGACCCGCGCCGTCCAACGACGAGAATGCGACGGCGCTGCGCGAGACCGCGCAGCAGCTCGAGCAGGGCGCGGGTAGCGCCGCTGCGGCCAAGCGCCTTGCCGACAATATGATGCGGCTCGCAGACGCAAGCCAGGCCGTACGGGCGACGGTCCAGGCGGCGCTGATCCGCCCTCTTGAATGGAACCTGGATCAGCTGCGCCGTGCATTGCATCCCGAGACGATCACGCGGGAGAATCTGCCGCAGGATCTAGTGCAAGACTGGATCTCGGCCAACGGGCAACATCGAGTCGAGGCTCTGCCGAGGGGCGACCAAGACGACAACGACAATCTTCGCCGCTTCGCCAATGCAGTGCTGCGCGTCGAGCCCAACGCCACCGGGCCGGCCATCGGCATTTCGGAATGGGCGAGCACGATGATCAATGCCTTCATCGAGGCGGGTGCGCTGGCGCTCGTCGCCATTGCTCTGCTGTTGTGGGTGGTGTTGCGCAGGATCGGCGACGTGCTGCTCACGCTCATCCCGCTTCTGGTAGCTGCGCTGGTCACGCTTGAGGTCTGCGGTCTCGCCCAGTTCCCGCTCAACTACGCCAACATGATGGCCCTGCCGGTGCTGCTCGGCGTCGGCGTCGCGTTCAAGATCTATTATGTGACCGCCTGGCGTGCGGGCGAGACCAACTTCCTGCAATCGGTCCTCACGCGAGCGGTCGTCTGCAGCGCCTTGATGACGGCGACCGCGTTCGGCACCCTCTGGATATCCAGCAACCCCGGCATTTCGAGCATGGGCAAGCTCCTGGTGCTGTCGCTCGCATGCACGCTCGCTTCCGCGGCGCTGTTTCAGCCCGCCCTCATGGGTGCGCCGCGCGAGGGCAAGCCGCCGTGAAGGTGCTCATTTTTCGATTGGAACAAGAGTGCCGTTGGCCAGCAATCGGTACCGGTGTCCCCGCCAATCCACCGTCGCACCGAAATAGCCCAGCAGGTACACCGCAAACGAAAGCAGATCCTGAATGGGGATCAACCAGTAATCCTGCCCCGGCAGCGCCAACGCCCGCTCGACCGCCGCACAGGCTGTGGCCCTGCACATGAGCGCAGCGACGGCGATCATCAGGCACCTCGTGTCCCCGGTCAGCGCGCCGATGAGCGCGATCGGAAATGGATGCGTCACCACCGAGCCCGCGTAGCCGATCGGATCGATGCTTTTGATCGTCCGCACGAACCGCAGCTGCCGGGCCAGCAATGCCCGCAGGCTGTCCTCAAAGCATACATGCCCGACGGACAAGGGCGGAATGGCCACCTTGTATCCTGACGCCCGAACCGCCTCGCCGATGGCGTAATCGTCCGCAAGGCATTCGGAAAAGCTGGAGAAGCCTCCTATCGCAGCGAGCACTCCGCGGCGAATCGCGATGGTTGCGCCAAAGCACGGCGTCGCCAGGCGGAAGCTCAACGCAAACGCCACTTGCGGCAGGAACTCGCTGTTGACGGCAAGTGCCGACAGCCGTGACCAAATGCCGGCGCCCGGCACGCCGTGATAGATGCAGGTGACCGCGCCGACCCCGGGCTCTTGCAGCTCCCCGATCACCTCGCACAAGTAATTTCGGCCGACCTCGATGTCGCTGTCGGCGACAATTAAGACATCGTGCCGCGCCAATCGCGCGATGTTGATCAGATTCGAGATCTTCCGGTTCGTCCCATGCTCCTGCGAGCCGGCGTGCCAGCCGATCGACTTCTCCGGAAACGCCGACTGCAGGCGTCGCAACACGTCGATTGCCGGATCCGTACTGTCGCTGGTTCCGAACACCAATTGCACCGGTCCCGGATAGTCTTGCAGGCAGAAGGACGACAACCGCCCGAACAGACGCGGCTCGAAACCATGCAGGGGCTTGAGGATACTGACTGCGGGCGCCTGTCGCAGTGCTCCCCGGCCTCGCCGCGTGAAGCGGAACACCAACAGCGACGCAGCGAGAAGATAAAGGCAGCCGAATCCCGCACACACGAGGCAAATCTCTCTCGTCCAGAACAGGACCTCGCGGGGATCTGGTATTGAGATCTCGCCTAGATTCATCACACGACAACTTCCCACCAAAGGGCAAGGAGGCCGGGCGGAGCGAGCGCCTCAGGTTGGGGCCGAAAACGCACCCGAAAGAGGCGGCGTCGGTGCGGAGGTATGGCCAAGCTGCCCGCTGCTAAGCCGAAAACGTGCACTCCTCGTTCAAGCATCAGTGTTTGATAGATGACTAACTGCAAAGATCGCGGGGGGTCGGTCGTCCATGTGATTGTGCCGCGCCACGTGAGGGCTGAACGCGGGGTTTAATCAGGCAACATGCAGCTTTAACGTCGCAAAGCGCTTCCGGTTCGAGCCCGCAGCAAACTGCCGCTTGGTTGGAATGGTTCGTCGCATGCGAGCCGAGGACGGAACCAAAGCATCGAGGTCAAATTATCGCGATGGTACGAGGCCTTGCTGATTTGACTGGTAGGACGGTCCGCTAGCCGACAAACACGTGGCTGACCGGCGGGTGCGCGAGCGCATGTTGCAGGCGAGCAGCCCGCCTGCGACCGAGCGATGAGCGCGCGGCCGCGCTTGACCGGAGCGAAGGCAAGCCGGCACCGAGCAACCGAGACGAATGATCCTGACCCGGCGCCATGCGAACGACCGCATCAGAGTTCTTTGTTCGGGTCCTCATTGCCGCTGCGGTGGTCGTAGGCCTCTTGCTCATCTGGTACGTCTTCGATGTCATTCTCGTCGCATTCGGTGCGGCGATCTTCGCCTTGCTCCTGTGGGTCGGCGCGGAGCCGTTCATGCGCTGGCTCTCGCTGCGCGAAGGCGTCGCGCTTGCCCTGTCCGGGCTGCTCATCTTGGGCGTTTTGGCCGGCATCGCCTTCCTGCTCGGCAGCCAGCTTGCCGGCCAGCTGCAGGACGTGCTGCAGCGCCTGGATTCCGGAGCCGCCGGAGTCCAGGCGAGCTTGAATGCGTCGGAGCTCGGCCGATTTGTCCTGAGTCACATCTCAGGTCTCAATTTCGCGCCGACACAGATGATTGCCAATTTCCTTAAGGTCAGCTCGAGCATTATCGAAGAGGCGGTCATCTCGCTCATCATCGGCATCTATCTGGCAGCACAGCCGCGCCTCTATCGCGACGGATTTGTGCAGCTCTTCCCGCTGGAAGTTCATCCCTACGTCCTCGATCGGATCAGCGCGGTAGCCGATGCGCTGCGACTCTGGCTGATCGGGCAGCTTATCCAGATGTTTCTCATCGGCACGCTGGCGACCGGCGCGCTGTGGATCATCGGCGTTCCTTCGCCGATTGCGCTCGGGCTCATCGCCGGCATAGGGGAGTTCGTGCCTTACGTAGGCCCGATCATCGCAGCCATCCCGGCGGTCCTGGTCGCCTCCACCAATGGCTGGCAGACCGCGATTTGGACGGTCGTCGCCTATATCGGCATCAACCAGGTGGAAGGGCACCTGGTGCTGCCGCTCGTGCAGCGGCACCTTGTTTTCATTCCGCCCGGCGTCATCCTGCTCGGCATCGTCGCCATCACTTCCCTGTTTGGACCGGCGGCTGCGATCTTCGCGGCGCCGATATCGGTCGTGATATTCGTGGCCGTTAAGATGTTCTACGTACGCGATCTGCTGAAGGAGGATACCCCCATCCCGGGCGAGGCTTCGCACAACGGCTCCTAGAGCTCCTGCTGTTTTGGAACCAACAGGCCGCGCGCCGCCTTGCCTTTCTGCCGAACTTGCCAGCGGGATTGTCGTGGAGCTCGTTCTGTCTTTTAGCTTGCTGACTGTGGTCGCTTGGCTGATTTTCCGGGCGGTCAACCAGCGCGACCTGCTGCAGCCCCTCGCGCAGCGCCGTCTGCCCATCGGCGCTCATCCCGATGTCGCAGTGGTTGTGCCGGCGCGGGACGAGGAAGCCAACCTCGCGCGCTGCCTGGAGGGCTTGGTCGGCCAGGACTATCCGACGGGACGGCTGCAGATCCTGGTCGTCGACGACCATTCGGCTGATGCGACGCTTTCAATCGCGCGATCGCTTGCTGCCAGCCACCCGCAAATCAAGGCAATGCGCAGCCCGCCGCTGCCGCCGGGTTGGATCGGGAAGTCGCATGCATGCTGGATCGGCGCGCGTGCGCTCACGGCGGATGCCTCGATCGAGCACGTCGAGAGCCCAGAATGGCTTTGCTTCCTGGATGCCGATGTTCGCACGGCGCCCGGATTGTTGACGCGCGCGGTCGCAACCGCAACCGCCGAACGGCTCGATCTTCTCTCGCTCGCGCCGAGTCAGGAGCTCGGAAGCTTCGCCGAACGGCTCATCATCCCCTGCGGTCTCTATCTTCTGGCATTCTGCCGGGACTTGCGGGACGTGCAGTCGCGCCACGGGAAGGAAGCGACCGCCACCGGACAGTTTCTGCTCGTCAGGACGGCAGCCTATCGCGCCGTCGGCGGCCATGCCGCGGTCCATCAGGACATCTGCGAGGACCTGGCGCTGGCGAGACTGCTCAAGCAGGCGGGCCGCAATGTCGTCCTGCGCGACGGCAAAGGCCTGATCTCGGCGCGGATGTATACCGGATGGAGGACGCTGTGGCCCGGCTTCACCAAGAACCTGACTGAGATGTTCGGTGGGCCAACATCGACGCTGGCGATCGCGTTCGCGGCCGTTTTGCTCGCCTGGGCGGTCTGGCTCGTGCCGCTGGCGGACGGATTGAGCTGCGGCCGTGGCAGCGACCTTGCCTGTGTGGCGCTTGCGCCCGCGCTTATCGCCGCGGCAGCGATGATCGGCCTGCACATCGCGGGTGCAGTCCATTTTCGCATTCCGCTCTGGTATGGCCTGCTTTTTCCGTTCGCATATGCGGTCGGGGCCGCAATGGCGATCGACAGCATCCGTCGCCGCGTGCGCGGCCGTATAGATTGGAAGGGCCGCACCTATCGATGAGTGCAACTGCTTATGGGTTCAGCGCTATCAATGATCGCGACAGGAAGGGCGCAATGCCGACCCTCTTGGACGAACCACTGGGCGGGCGGTAATCGAGCGGCCGTATTGCATCGTGAGGTCCGGAAGTCGGGCCTAAGGTCGCCTATCCGACGCAACCTTAGCGCTCAGCGATCGTTTAACCAGCGCGAATGCAGGGCTGCCCCGTGATCGATCAAGCTCGGGACTCTGGGTATGGCCGCCGCTGGTTTGAGACGGCGCTTTGGGCGCTCGATTCCCGGTTGCGCGCGCGCCGCGGAGTCCATGAATATACCCAGCATCGGGACTGCGTCTTTCGTTTCGAGGTCGTCTCCGTCACCGAGCCGTTGCAGATTCCCGGAGAGGCACTCCTATCGGCGGGCGAGCGCATCATCGAGCTCCACATGTGGAGCGAGCAATTTCCGCAGATGCCTGCGGCCGGCCCGACGATCGCCTGGGCGCGTCGCGTGCGCCTTAGCCTTGATCTGTCGTTGCATGAGCTGGCGCTCTATCTCTCCCGGCATCGCAGCCTCGACGACGTCAAAATGATCCGCGCCAATATGAGCCTCGCAGGCGCGCGACAGGGCGTCCAATACGCGAACCTGATGGCGTACTTTGGCTTTGTATCGGCGCCGCCGCCGGCTCGCGCGCGCCGCAACCGTCTGCATCGCTTTGGCGAGAACATCCTGATCACCGCGATGGTGTGGGCTCGCAATCCCATTGCGCTGCGCCGAGACAGCCTCTGGCGCACCCCATTCGCCGCCTATCTTCCGCGCCGGTGCCTGGAACGGCGTTATGGAACTCGGCGAGCGCAGGAGAGCGCGGAGGAGGCGCGGTGTCGCGTTGACGCAGCAGAATGCGCGGGAGGCAGCGAATGATGCGGGCTTTGTTCCTGCAGGCTCCGGCCTGTGCGGGTTTCGACGGAGGCGCCGGGGCGCGCTATCAAGCCCGGCGCGAGATCCGTTCATTCTGGTACCCGACTTGGCTCGCGCAGGCTGCCGCCTTGGTCCCGGGCAGCAAGCTCATCGATGCGCCGCCGCACGAAATCGGGCTTTCGAGCATCCTGCGGGCAGCGCAAGACTACGAGCTTGCCGTGCTGCATACCTCCTCGCCCTCCTTCGGCTCCGATGTGCAGGTGGTCGAGGCCCTGAAAGCGGCGAACCCCGCCATGAAAATCGGCTTTGTCGGCGCAAAGGTCGCGGTCGAGCCGAGCGCAAGCCTTGCGGCCTCTTCCTGCATCGACTTCGTCGCCGGCAAAGAATTTGATCTCACCATAAAAGAGGTCGCCGAAGGCCGCGCCTGGAAGGATATCGCCGGGCTCACCTACCGTGCGGACGACGGCAGCGTAAGGGTCAATCCCGAGCGCGAGATCCTGCACGACATGGACCGCCTTCCCTTCGTCACGCCGGTCTACCAGCGTGACTTGGTGATCGAACGCTATTTCATCGGCTACCTGCTGCATCCATATCTGTCGTTCTATACCGGACGCGGCTGCAAATCGCGTTGCACCTTCTGTCTGTGGCCGCAGACCGTCGGCGGTCATCGCTATCGCACGCGCAGCGTGGCGCACGTGGTCGAGGAGATCGACTGGGCGCGGCACGCGCTGCCGCAGGTCCGGGAATTCTTCTTCGACGACGATACATTCACCGACGACGCACCGCGCGCCGAGGCGATCGCCCGCGAGCTCGGCCGCAGGGGCGTCACCTGGTCGTGCAACGCCAAGGCCAATGTGCCGCGCGAGACCCTGAAGGTGATGCGCGACAACGGGCTGCGGCTGCTGCTCGTCGGCTACGAGAGCGGCAACCAGCAGATCCTTCACAACATCAAGAAGGGAATGCTGGTCGATCGCGCCCGCCGCTTCACCAAGGATTGCCACGAGCTCGGCATTGCCATCCACGGCACATTCATTCTCGGCCTGCCGGGCGAGACGCGCGAGACCATCGAGGAGACGATCCGCTTCGCCCGCGAGATCAATCCGCACACGATCCAGGTCTCGATTGCGGCGCCCTATCCGGGCACGGAGCTTTATCGGGAAGCGGTGGAGAAGGGATGGCTCGATCGTCCGCAAGCCGATCTCATCGACGGGCGCGGCGTGCAGCTCTCGCCGCTGCATTACCCGAATTTGGGACATCAGGAGATTTTCCAATCCGTCGAGGAATTCTACCGTCGCTTCTATTTCCGCGCTCCGAAGATCGCCGCCATTGTCTCCGAGATGATCCGCAGCCCCGAGATGATGCGCCGCCGCCTGCGCGAGGGCATCGAGTTTTTCCAGTTTCTGCGGCAACGAAGGGGCGTGGCGCACTGAAGTACCTGGTCATAACGGCCGATGATTTCGGCTTGGCGGATGAGGTCAACGTCGCCGTCGAAGAGGCGCACCGGCGCGGCGTCCTGACGTCCGCAAGCCTGATGGTCGGCGCTGCGGCCGCCGACGATGCGCTGCGTCGCGCGCGCGCTCTCCCGAGCCTGCGCGTCGGCTTGCACCTGGTGCTGGTCGAAGGCGCTCCGACGCTGCCGGCGGAGCAAATCCCCGACCTGGTGGACCGCGCCGGCAGGTTGCGAAGCGATCTTGTCGGGCTGGCGGTCGATATCGCCGGACGCCCGGCACTGCGGCGCCAGTTGCGCGCCGAAATCAGGGCTCAGTTCGAGTCGTATGCCCGCACCGGACTGGTGCTCGAGCATGTCGACGTGCACAAGCACTTCCATCTGCATCCGCTTGTGGCGCGCGAGATCATCGCCATTGGAAGCCGCTTCGGCATGCGTGCGCTGCGGGTTCCGTCCGAGCCGGTGGAGGTGCTTCGGCAGATCGACGGCGGCGCTGCCACTTTGTCCGCGCGCCTCATCGGCGCCTGGGCGTCGCTATTGCGCCGGCAAGCGCGCGGCGCGGGCCTCCTCACTCCGGATGCGGTCTTCGGGCTGAGATGGTCCGGCGCTATGACCGAGGAGCGGCTGAGCGGCTTGCTTGCCGATCTTCCTTCGGGCCTAACCGAGATCTACCTGCATCCCGCGGCCGGCAACCACTTTGCCGGTCACTGCCCCGGCTATCGCTACACCGATGAGCTCGCGGCCCTGTGTGCGCCGCGTGTCGCCGCCGCCGTAGAGGCTGCGGGCTGCCGGCTCGGCGGCTATGCAGGATGCCGATCGGCCACTACGCAGCAAAGAAATCCGTCAGAACAGCGAGCCTTGCCGATCGTCCGCAGGCTTGCGCGCGCGCTTCACCGGGACGGGCTCGCTCGCCGGCGGCGCTTGCGGCGAGACCGGAGCGATCAGCTCGGGTGAGTCGTTGGCGGTGCGGTTGACGGCTGTCGAGACCGGATACGCTTCGAGCAGCGCCTCGGCGGCTGGAACCAAGAAGGCCGCCGCCGTCATCGCATCGACCTTGCCGCAGTCGAGCCACAGATCGAAGCTTTCCGGCGGCAGGATCGCCGGCATCCGCTCGGCGATCGCGCCGAGGCGGCGGTTAGCCGGGGTGGTGATGATCGCAACCGACTCGAGCTCCTCGCCGTTCGGCCCCATCCATGTTTCCCACAATCCGGCGAACGCGATCATGCCGCCCGCCTTGGGGCGGATGAAGAACGGGCCCTTGCGCTCGCCGAACTCGCTCCATTCGTAGAAGCCGTCGGCCGGAAGCAGGCAGCGCCGCCGCCTCATCGCATTGCGAAAAGCGGGCTTGTCATTGACTGATTCTGCGCGCGCCACATGCAGCAGCGAGAAGCTCTTCGGATCCTTCACCCAGGCGGGAACAAGCCCCCAGCGCAGCAGCGCGAATTGTCGCGCGCCTTGCGCGAGGCGCACGACCGGCACCGGCTGGGTCGGCGCAATATTGTAGCGCGGCGGGAAATTCGGCTGCTCGCGATAGTCGAACAGCTGCCGCATGGCCTCAGGGGCCGTGGTGATGGCATAACGTCCACACATGATACCGATCCTCGGAGCCCAACATAATGACCGCGGATGCGAGAGCCTATCCCACGCGGCCTTTTTTGGCGGTGAGCGCCGCCATCATACGGGGCCCGGAGATCCTCCTGGTCCGCCGCGCCCGCCCGCCCGCCGAAGGCCTGTTCAGCCTGCCGGGCGGGGTCGTCGAGGCCGGCGAGACCCTGAAGGAAGCGGCCGCCCGCGAGGTGCGCGAGGAGACGAGCCTCGTGATCGAGCCGGTTGCGCTCGCGGGCTTCCGCGAGGCCATTGCGCGCGATGCTGCCGGCCGCCTCGAGCGGCATTTCGTCATTCTGCCCTTTGCGGCACGCTGGATTGCCGGTGAGGTCGCGCTCAACGAAGAGCTTGCCGAGGCGCGCTGGCTCGAGCCAGCGGGGCTCGGCGCCCTGCCGACGACGCCGGGTCTCGCGGAGATTGTGGCGGCGGCCTTCAAGCTGCTGCGCGACGCGGCACCATAACGGCTTGCCAGGGCAGGCGGCGCGGCCTATTCCCAGCCCATCACCGCGATGCAAATCGATCCGACGCATTATATGGTGCGACATGGCGCGACACAGCTTGGTCCTGGCGCTGATCGGCCTGCTCGCTGCGCTCCCGCAGGCGTGGGCGCAGAACCAGGCACAGAAATCGCCGCCCCCGCAGGTCCAGGACGTCGTCGCCCCGTATGATGCCAATCTCCAGCGTCTCGCCGAGATCCTTGGCTCACTGCATTATTTGCGCGCCATATGCGGCGCCAACGAGGGGCAGAAATGGCGCAACCAGATGCAGGCCCTGGTCGATGCCGAAGCCCCGAGCGGGGAGCGCCGCGCCCGCATGGTTTCGGCCTTCAACCGCGGCTACCAGGTGTTTCAGCAGAGCTACCGCACCTGCACCCCGGCGGCCGACCTGGTGATCCGTCGCTATCTGGATGAAGGCTCCAAGATCGCCCGCGAAGTCACCGCCCGCTACGCCAATTAATACCGGACATCCGAACCGGCGGTCGCGCATTAACCTTTCCTAAAGTTGTGGCTAGGCAGGCCCCCGCCGCGTGCTAGTTTGCGCAACGTCCAGCGGGGCCGCGGGGGCCGACGCTTTCCTTGACGTCGTGACGATGACCAGGCGGGCGATGCAGGCTCTTCCACGCGTTCCCGAGCACGAGCAAAAGCGCGCCGCGCTCGGCTATTTGCATGAAGCCTGGACTGAAGCGCGTATTGACGGCATTGACGGCGACTGTCTGGCGCAGGCCTGCCTGTTCAAGGCCTTTGCCGAGTTCGTTACAACCTACGGCGAAGAAGCCGCCGCGCGCTTTGCTGAGGGCCTCGGCGCGCGCATCCGCAACGGCGAGTTCTCCGTGCCGCTGGCGCGGCAGTAGATCCTCTTTTCATGCCTTGGACATGCGCTAGGCTCGGCGCATGCTGATTCGGTCCGCCGTGACGGCCGTGCCCTTGCTGATTGTCGTGCTAGCGGCAGCGCTTGGCACAGCGTCGCCCGCAAAAGCGCAGGTCAAGGTCCGTACCGAGACGATCCATCCCCCGAGTACGACCGCCCCCTCATCGATGAATCAGTTCGTTCCGCCGGGGCCGCAACCCGGCGCGATCGGCAGCAGCGGCGGCGCGACCAGTTCGCAAGAGGGCGTGGCGAGCTTGCAGCCGGTCACCGGGGCGGAAATCCCATCCGATCCGGCCCGCCTGCCGGCCGCCGTGGCGCAGGAGCGCGCGCGCATTCTGGCCGCGGCCGCAACCGGCGATCTCACGGCGCTCACCGGCCTGATGCAGGCAAACGGCATCACGACCATCTTCTCGCATACGCAGCGGCAGGACCCGATCGCTTATTGGAAGGATCTTTATCCTGATTCCGACGGCATCGAGATTCTCGCGATCCTGATCAGCATCCTCGATGCCCCACCGGCTCACATCAATGCCGGCACCCCGCAGGAAATGTATGTGTGGCCCTATTTCGCGCGGCTGCCGATCGCCACGCTGACGCCTGCCCAGAAGGTCGAGCTGTTCCGTGTGGTTACCGGCTTTGATTATCGGGGCATGCTCGAGCGCGGCCGCTACGTCTTCTATCAGGTCGGCATCCAGCCGGACGGCGCCTGGCGCTATTTCCTGCAAAGCGACGAGTAGCTCTGCGTTCCGGCTCCGAGGTTCAGTCCGCAGTTCTCGGTTTTCCGTACCAACAGCTCATCTTCGGCTTCGGCGGCCGAGCGGACAGGCATCGATCCACTGAATATTGCCGTCGGCATCTGTCTTCACGATGGGACATTCCATATCCGAGTAGCCGTTCGAGGCCGCCGAGGCCGCGGCATTGCGGTCCTGCCGCATCTTGATCACGTCCCGGGTCATCTCGAGGCACGCCTGCCATTCCACATAGCTCGGCAGGTACTCGCCCGTCTGCACGCAACGTTGCTTGGCCAGCGCAGGAAAATCGTTCCAGTTCTGGTGCAGCTGGTCGCGGGCCATTTCCTCGTCCTGGATGCAGGTTCCGAGCACGTCCTGGCCGGTGTCGCCGAAGACCGAAATGATCTCGCTCGCGCCGGCCTGGCAGACCCTCTGGATGTCGATCTTCGGTGGGCCGCCGCCCTGGGCGGCAGCCACGCAAACACTGCCGGTCAGCGCGCCGAGAGCGATGGCGGCGGCCATCACGATTGGCTTTGCGGACATAAGAGGCTCCTTGCTGCAGTCGATGGGCGCGAGCAGCCCTCGGGCGCCGCACGATTGACGATTCTTGCCTTTATTTAGCTCAAATAGGCGCACGCGTCATCCCGGCCTCGTCCCGTTTAACGCAACTTTAATTGTCGGCTCCGCCCCGAATTCGGTCGAAGCTCGGCGAGGATGGCTTTCAAAAATCCGGGGTGGCGGCGATCGGCAGGCGCGCAGCGGCATCATGATGGAAGCCGAATGCGTTCTCCGCGCAGGCGATCTCCGGCCATTCCAGACGGTCGCGCAGATAGACCATGTCGGCCGTCCATGGCGTCGTGAAAGCGCCATCGTCCTCGATCACGAAATGCACGAGCAGATACTTGTCCTGATAATTGGGATTGAGCGGCCCCGCCGGGTGCCAATTCTCCTTGGCGCCGCGCGCAATCACATCCTTGGCGGCGTCATGGTCGGCGAGGCGATAGCGCTCGGTGACATGCAGCCTTGCCGTATAGGGCGTGCCGAACAGATCGATCATCGCATAGGGCCGGTCGACCTTGACGCCGACCGTGTCGATGACGAGCTCCTCGCCGTCGTAGTGCCCGACCGCATCGCCATGCCAGGACGGCACCACCTTTGCGGGATGCGTGCCGTTGAGGCGTACGCGGCGCACCTCGTGATCCTCGCTGAACAGCATGACGATCTCGGTCGGCAGCTGCAGCATTTCCATCGCCATATGCTTGAACAGGAACGGCACCGGCTCCGGCCAGCACTGGTTGGCGGGACTCGGATAATCTTGGCCCGAAAGCGATATTTCGCCCTTCTCCTTCACGACCTGCGCGGCCCAGGGCTGCAGGATCGGGTTGGCGTAATCCCCGACCAGCATGCCGTAGTCGCTCTCCCCGTTATCGGCGCGGCGCGTGCGGTTGGTGACCGGGCCTGGGCCGGACGCGGGCGGCACGAACCAAGGCAGCGATCCATGCCGCCAGATGCCGGAAAAATCAGGAGCGTTCGGCTTCGCATCGCCCTGCGCCCGGGCTGGCGCATGCAAGGTGAAAGCAAGCCACAGGATCGACAGCGTGGTCAGCGACGCACAATAGAGATACCGCAGTAGCCTCCGCACATTCATGTCGACCTCCCGCATGAATTGCTTTGCTCGGTCCCTCGAACTGCCGGGTCTCTCCAATTTTTCGAATTTGTCACCCGCCATGCGTCCCGGCATGGCGGCGTTACGCGACACTCTATCGCAAAGGCAACAGCGGCGCACGGGCAATCGGCTGAGGCTCTAATCTTTCGGTTTGCCCTGCAGAACCTGCCGCCAAAGCAGGATGTCGGCCTTGATGAGCTTCTCGGCGAGCGCGGGTGACCCGCCCTCCGGGGCGATGCTCTGATCGGCAAACCGGGCGAGCAAGGCCGGCGATTGCAGCGCCTTGGCAAACACCGCATTGAGCTTCTCGGCCACTGCCGCCGGCGTGCGCTTCGGCGCAAAAAGCGAAAGCCATCCGAGGAACGAATAGTTGGTGACGCCGACTTCCGCGAAGGTCGGGGTTTGCGGGAGTGCTGCCGCGCGCTTGTCGGAAGTTATGCCGAACACCTTGAGCTTGCCGTCGCGCACGAGCGCAAGCGACTCCGGCAAACCCATCACCATGGAGTCGACGCGCCCCGACAGTATGTCCGGCATGGCGGCGGAAGACCCGCGATACGGCACATCGATGAAATCGATTCCCGCCTTGACCCGCAACAGCAGCGCCGAGAGCTGCGAGGACGAGCCGGGGCCCGAGGACGCCATCGACAGCTTCCCGGGATTCGCGCGCGCGAGCGCAATGAATTGCGTCAGCGTCGTTGCGGCAATGCCTGGGCCCGCAACCAGCACATTCGGCACGTAACCGAGCACGATGATGGGTGCGAGATCGGTTTGCGGATCAAAACCGGTATTGCCGATGAGATATTGGTTGGCGGCACAGCTCACATTGCACAACAAAAGCGTATAGCCGTCCGCCGCTGCGCGTGCCGCGGCGGCTGCGCCGACGCTGCCGCCGGCACCGGTGATGTTCTCGACAAAAACCTTCGCGCCGGAATTCGTCACCTCGTCGGCCGCGATGCGGGCGATGATGTCGGCCGTTCCGCCCGGCGCGAACGGAACGATGATGCGAATGGGACGGTCGGGAAAGCTTTGCGCCGGGGCGCTGGCGACGAAAGCGAGGAAATGGGCGATCGCCATTGCAATGGCCCATCTTGTCCCGGCCTTGAGCCGGGACCGTTCCAAGCCAAATCCTCTCCGCAACCGCCTCTGAGCAAACGCTAGCTCTGTAGTCTGGAACGGTCCCGGGTCGGCAGCGCATCGCGGATCAAGCACATCGTGTTTACCCCGCACCACGGCCGCGCTGCCCCGCGCCCGGGACAAGGAACCGATTACGGCGCCCATGGCGGATTACTCCGCGGCCGGCTTGTTCCAGGCGAGCGCGCCCGCGTCGCTGCCGGCTACCGAATAGAGCGCGCCGGGCGCATTGCGGGTCTTCTGGAATTCCGCGAGCGTCTGTCCGCGCATCGCCGCATAGATGTGCAGGTTCGACACGCCGATCACGGCGCCGAGCTTCTCCAGCATGAAGAAGATGACCCCATAATGGATCATGCCGCGCCAGTCGCGCCGGCGCACCAGGTCTCGCTCTTCTTCGCTCAGCGCGGCCTCGGCAAAGGCCGCCTCCTGATCGGCGAGAAATTTCGCGCGATGCGCCGGCTCGACGAGCCGGTGCAGGAACTTGTTGAGCCGATAGGCCTTGACGCTGCGCGCCAGCGTGAACGGATAGGTGCCGGCAAGCTTCTCGGCGCCCGCGAGCTCGCGTCCCACATGGGTACGGTAGTCGGCGCGATGATCGACCGGCAGCGCCTCCGCCTCGTTCTCGTAGATCGCGGTCGCGATCCCGGTCATGGACGGAAGATAGTAGCTCTGGTGCAGCTTCTTGATCTTCGGGTTCATCGCCCCGCGCATCACCAGCCACATGATGATCTCGGAGCCCTCGGCCCCGCCCAGCGCCGCATAATCCGCGATGGTCATCTCGGTCAGCGCCACCGGATCGTTCTCGATGAGATCGAGGAACTGATGGTCCCAGGCGGTGTTGTTGAAGCCGGCGCGCTCGCCATGCACCTGATGCGACAGCCCGCCGGTCGCGACGATCGCGACCTTGATGTCTTCGGGATAGCTTTCGATCGCGCGGCGCAGCGACTGGCCGAGCTTGTAGCAGCGCTTGGCCGAGGGAATGGGAAACTGCAGCACGCCGATCTGCAGCGGCACGATGGCGCCCGGCCAGCTCGGCTCATGCGGCCACAACAACGACAGCGGCGAGAAGCAGCCGTGGTCGAGCGGCTTGTCCTGGAAGAACGACATGTCGAACTCGTCGGCGGAAAAGCAGGCGCCGAGATGTTGCGCGAGGGCGGCATGGCCCGGCACCGGCGGCAGCGCGCGGGCGCCTCCGCCTTCGTCGGCGCTCGCGTAGCTCGTGTCGATGCCGAGCGCGAAAGCCGAATAATGGTCGAAGAAGAACGAGGTGACGTGGTCGTTGTAGATCACGACGAGCGCGTCCGGCTGCTTCGCCATCAGCCAGTCCTGCACCGGCTTGAACGCCTCGAAGATCGGCTTCCACACCGGATCGTCCTGTTTCTTCTGGTCGAATGCAAACCCGATGGTGGGAGTGTGGGAGCACGCAACGGCCCCGACGATAGTCGCCATTAGGACCTCCTCATTAACAGAGCCCGACAGTCGTTAGCACACTAACGGCCTGCGCTCGGCGCCGCAACGTTCAAGTTTCGCTGCCCGAGGCCCCGATGCGTTTCGTAGATGACGACCTGCGCGGCTGCCGTTCGCGCACGACCGCACCGCCGGCCTGATCACAACCGATGCGCGCAGGCTCAGGCGGTAGACGGGCACGTGTTTTTACCGAGACAGAATCTAACCCGATGTCCACCAATAAGCAGTCATATCGCCAAGTTACGTAACTATGCTGATGGACTGCTGCGGGTTTTTCCGCAGTCTTGGATTTGAGCATTCCGCTGCAACAACCAGACGGAAGTCAGTGCATGCGCGCCCTTGCATCTGCCGAACGCGAGCTGGAACGCTATCGCTATTATTCGCGCATGGCGTCGAACGTAGCGGACTTGCCGGAAGTGCAGAGGACATTTCAATCGCTGGCCGGACAGTCGCTGCGGCGCGCAACCGGGCTCGACCCTTCAGCGGCAGCGCTCGTGAGCGCGGAGCGATGATCGCCACGCGCTGACGTTTCGGCGCCGAGAACGCGGCCGACCGCTAGAGCATCTTCCCTGCAAGACCGCGAGCTGGCCCACGCCGGTCGCCCCCGCGGTAGCAGCAGCCAGCCCACGCCGGTCGTCCCCGCGAACGCGGGGACCCATACCGCTATGTGCCCGCAAGAGAGCAAGCAGTGTTGGTCCCGGCCCGCTCGCCCGGGAGCGACCCGGACTTAAAGGTCAACAGCCATTCACGCTGCCGTTCCCTTGCCGTCAACCTTGGCCTATTCTCGCGTAGGATCGGGGCAAACGCCGCCAGTTCACGACCCCATGAAGCGGCGAAGACCCGACATCATCAAAAGAACGGCTGGGAGGGAACCGATGTCGTTTGAATCCTTGATTGGCAACCAAGCAGCTCGCATCTCGGTGCTCGCCTTGACGGCCGTATTGGCTGCCTTCGGGGCGCGCGCGCAAGTCGAGATCCAAGGCAAGCGCTATCCCGATTGGCACGGTCAGTGGAGCGTGGCCGCTCCGCGGCTGCCGGGGCAGCAATTGCGCTTCGATCCGTCGAAGCCCTTCGGCAAGGGCCAGGAGGCGCCGCTCACGGACGAGTACAAGAAAATCTACGAGGCCAATCTCGCCGAGATCGCCAAGGGCGGCCAGGGGCTGTTCCTCTATCATGCCTCATGCCTGCCCGGCGGGATGCCGGCCATCATGTCGGCCGGGCAGTTCGAGTTCATCATCTCGCCGGAGACCACCTGGATCATTCAGGACAACGAGGACGTCCGCCACATCTTCACTGACGGACGTCCGTGGCCGGAAGGCACCGACCCGACCTATTCCGGCATCTCCATCGGGCACTGGGTCGACGAGGCCGGCACCGGCGCCTATGACGTGCTCGAGGTCGAGACCAGAGGGCCGTTCAAGGGGCCGCGCGTCTACGATGCGAGCGGTCTGCCGCTCGACTTCGACAACGAATCGACCTTCAAGGAGCGCTTCTTCACCGACAAGAAGGATCCCAACATCCTGCACGACGTGATTACCGTGTTCGATCACGCGCTGACGCGGCCGTGGACCGCCGACAAGGCGTTCCGCCGCTCGAGCGCGAAATTTCCGGTCTTTGACCGCGGCACGTGCCTGGAAGGCAACACCTACGTCACCATCGGCAAGGAATATTACATGGTGACCACGGACGGCTATCTGATGCCGACCATGAAGGGCCAGCGCCCACCCGATCCCAAATATTTCGAGAACCAGAAGTAGGTAGAAGCGCGCCGAGGCGTCTCACTCCCTCGCCCCGCGCGAGAGCCTCTCTCTCCTCTCCCCGTTCTTACGGGGAGAGGGAGGGGTGAGGGGCAACTCTCTCCATGTAAGGCCTCTCCGCGGTCGTCCCTGCGAACGCAGGGACCCATACTCCTGCGCCCCCTCGATGGCGCGCCGTACTATGGGTCCCGGGTCCGCCCGGGACGACGCCCTCGTGTGGGGCACGGCCGAGCTTCCCGTTGCCAGCCCTACTCACGTCGGCGGGAGCGATCCCAGATACGACGCGATCGCGATGATGTCGTCTTCCTTCAGGTTGGCGACCACCGGCTTCATCGGCGCCGCAGCGGCACCCGCGCTCGAGCCGTATTGCAGATCAAACAATTGCCGGGCGATGAACAAGGGCTGCAGGCCCGCGAGCCGCGGCACCTCGCCCATGCCCTGCAGCGTGGCACCATGGCAGGAGGCGCATTTCCCATTCTTCACCAGCTCTTCGCCCTTGGCGATCGAGCCCGGCGGCACATAGGCGATGAAGCCGGAATGCGGATCGCGGATTTCGGTGCGGAACGGATCGGCCGGAACCTCCAGAATGCGGTGGCCGATCGGCTCGGTGCCGCCGGCCGGATCGAGATAGCGGTGGCGCCCGGCAGTGGCGATGAACGTCTTCGGCGGGTCCGCAGTCTCGATCACTTTCACAAACACGATGGGCTTGATGGCCGAGAAATATTCCGCGGCCGCCCGCACGTCTTCATCGGAAGTCGCCTTGGCGATCGGCCCCATGCGGGCATCGTCCTTGCGCGCACCCGACTTGTAGTAGCCGATCTGCCGGATCAGATATTCGGCGGGCTGGCCGGCAATGTCGGCGGCTTCGGAATGGCTCTGGCCCGACATCAGATGACAGGAGCCGCAGGCAAAGCGGATCCCCTCCCCGCCCGTCACCACCTTGGGGGCCGGCGGATGTTCGTCGGGAAACCAGTCCGGCGGCCGGGCGTTGCCGCCGATCTTGCTCGCATCATATTCGCGCGTCGAGCCCGGCGCCCTGATGGTGCCTTCGATCTTGACCTTGAACGGCTGCACCTTGGGATCCGGGACATTGAACGCCCAATCGGGCAGCCCGTCCGGCACCTTGAGCTCGGCCTCCTGCGCGCGTGCGGACGGCGCGAGCAAGAGCGCGCCTGCGAAAGCCGCGGTCGCAAGGACTGCGAAACAGGTGGAAGTATTCTGGCGGAGGCTGCGGCGGGTCACGGGAGTCTCCTCTTGAGAAGCCTTTGGCGAATGGTGCGCGGTACTCGACGGGGCTGGCTTTAAGGATATCCCGCCACCGCCCGCAACGTCTATGGCGCGTGGCCACGCACCCTCCCCGGTCATCCCCGCGCAAAAGGGCGTTCACGCCCGTCTTGAGCGCCCTCTGCGGGGATCCAGTCCACCTCGCAAAATGCCTCTCACTCCCGTCAGGATTGGCTCGAGCCTTCCTGAGGTACAAGTTTTTCAAGCGTGACGATCAGCTGCCCGACGCGATCCCGAACGACCATCCACACGAGATCGAGGCGCACCTCTCCGTAGCCGTGGATAAGCCTGTGGCGCATTCCGGTGATCTCGCGCCAAGGGATCTCCACTTGGTCAGCTTGTGTGGCCACCGACACCTTACCGGCAGCCTCCCCGATCACCTCCAGCGATCGAATGACCGCGTTCTGGTGCAGGCGGCTCGCCAGGAAGGCTGGCTCATCCATCCCCTCAACGAAGCTTCGAGCATCACGCGCCGCCAGCAGCATGTCGAGGAGCAGCGCGGCGTCTCGGTCCGGCAGCTCAGCCATAGACCGTCTCGGCTTCCTTCAGGATCGCTCGCCGACGGATGAAGTTCCTGCTCGCTTCGACGGCTTCGCGATCCACGAGATCCACCCGGCGCCCGAGCAGCTCTTCCATCGCGTCCTTCAGCTCCGCAAAAGTCGCAAGATCATTCCGCATCCCAGATTCAAATGTGACAAGAAAATCCGCGTCGCTGCGCTCGGGATCGAAGCCGGTGGCACGGGCAGCCGAACCAAAAACCTCCAACCGCGCGACACCGTAGCGCCGGCATAGCTCGGCCAGTGCGTCGCGCCTCTTGCTGATATCGGGCTGCATAGCTCTTCCTGGCCTGCTCACAAGGTCTCAAGGCACTCCATTTTCCTCGAATGGAGCCGCGGCGTCTACGCTTGTACTCGTGCCCCTCCCCGGTAATCCCAACAAAGCAAAATGTTCCCCGGTCATCCCCGCGAAAGCATGCCCCTGCGAAGGCGGGGGCGGGGATCCAGTTTTCTTCGCATAATGCTCTTAAAGCAATGCTCTTCAAGCAGCGCCCCGCGCGCTCGACGCCCCTACTTCTCCCCCACCGGCACCTGCAGCGTCACCCTCTCTTCATTCCCCACCACGCGCGTGATGTGGCCCTTGCCGGTCACATCCTCGACCAACTCTATGCTGCCCGGACCGACCTCGATCTTCTTGCCGCCCGCGACCTCGAGCTCCCCATGCCCCGACAGCGTGATCACATATTGCTTGCGCGGCGCCGGATGCCAATCCGACACGCGGCCCGCCGGCGCACGCCGCAACTCCGCACCTGCCGCCGCCCCAAGCTTGTAGAACGTGCTGTCGCTGCCGCTCTTCCCTGCAAACTTCGCCTCGATCTCCTCCACATGCGTCTGCCCATCCGGCCCGGTGAACAGATGATTGATCATGACGGGCTTGAAGTCCTCGGCGCGGGTGGGGGCGGGAAGAAGAGAGAGACCTACGAGAGCGTAGCCGAGAAGCAAAATGTGGATCGGTTTCATAACGGACCTCCCCTGGAGTTTGTTGTATTGCGCGGCCTTAGAATACAAGAAAGGTCTGGGCGCTGTCGCCGTCCGCGGAAAGCTTTGGTACCGGGAAGGCGCATCGTTACCGAGGAATGGCGGAGAGCTTGGCAGTTGAAGGACATTGTCATTATCGGCGGACCGAACGGCGCCGGGAAGACCACCGCCGCTAGGGCCGTTGTCCCGAAAGAGCTCGGCATTCGGGCGTTTGTCAACGCCGACGAGATTGCACGTGAACTTTCTCCGCGCAATCCCGAGCACGCGGAGATCGCGGCCGGTCGGCTCATGATCGAAAGAATTCGTGAGCTGGTGCAAAGCGGGGAAAGCTTTGCGTTCGAAACCACATGCTCCGGTCGGACCCATGCGACATGGCTGCGGGAGTGCAAACAGGCGGGATGGCGGGTGATCTTGCTCTACCTCTGGCTATCTTCGCCGCAAGCGGCACTTGATCGGGTCGCCCGTCGGGTCAGTGAAGGCGGCCACGGCATAGCCGACGACGTAGTAAAGCGGCGCTATCGGGCGGGTGTGGTGAACATGATCCGTGTATACTTGCCGCTTGCGGACGTCGCGGCTATCTACGACAACGGAGACGAGGGGCGCGTGTTGATCGCCGAGCGAAAATCCGGATCGGACTTGGTCGTGCACGATGCCCGGCGCTGGACGATGATTGGGAGAGCCTCCCAATGACCGACCTGACACCGCAACAAATTCTCGACGCGATCGAGCGAGGCCTCGAGGAAACTGCTCGTCGTCTTAAGTTCGACAAGACCTTCCCGAAGGATGGCAGGATGTACCCGCTGCCGCCGCAGCTAGAGGGAGCCGAGCGCAAGCCGCACCCGCGCAGAACTGACTAGCCCTAGCAGTCATTCCTGTGCGCCGCTCGGAGCAGCGGCAGCCATTACATCGGCATAAAGGTATTTCTGAAAGCCAATGAATGTGTCACGGATCAGCGGGATGCCGCCGAGCTGATCAGCAGCATCGCTGACCGTGTGGTACTTGAGCTGAAGAAGATCGCTAAGCTTATCCTGATCGAGCTCTCTGACGCCCTGCCGAACATACTGAGCCAACACGAAATCGAGGAAAGACTGCAGCTTGTCGTCGTAACGTGCCAATATTTTGTCTTTTCGCGCTTGAACGCGATCCAAGCGACTTATCGGCGCGAGTGCGAAGGCAATGTATGCCAGAACATCGAAGACATCGCTGTTTTCAGCGCTTATCATTCGGCTGATTTCCGCAATCTGATCTCCACCGAAGCCCTTTTCAGTCAGACTCTGCATCAGTGCCATGCGCGTGTCCGGCCGACTCCAGATTCTCCGCAATTCGTCCTCATCCTTGAACAAGCGCGGCAGCTCACCATAGAGCTTTTCGACCATCTGAACCGCCGAAATCGGTTTGCCGTCCGGGCTCCAGTAACTTGTCGCCATCATGTACTGAAGGACGCGTTCCTTGCCATCGGCAAGCTTGATGATGATTTTTTTCGGACGCACGGGGAGCGGCTCGTATTCGGCTTGGAGGCGTTCCCCAAGCTCGTCTTCCTTATCGCCGGGTTTGTTCGGGCGAGCCGGAGTCGGCTCTATCGGTTCACCATCCCATTCGGGATCGTTGAAGTGCGCGTAGGCCTTCACGAAATCATAGATCGTGAAATAGTCTTTTCCCTCGAACAGACGGGTGCCGCGTCCGATGATCTGCTTGAATTCGATCATGGTGCCGATAGGCCGCATCAGCACGATATTCCGAACGTTGCGCGCATCCACACCGGTCGAGAGCTTCTGCGATGTGGTGAGAATAGTTGGGATGCTCTTCTCATTGTCCTGGAATGTGCGCAACCATTGCTCGCCCAGGTCGCCGTCATCTGCTGTCACGCGGACGCAGTAGTTGGGGTCGCTCGATTTCTTCACCTGGTTGATCAAATCACGTACCAGCGCCGCGTGCGCTTGCGTGGCGCAGAATACCAGCGTCTTCTCACGCTGGTCGATCTGCTCCATGAACAGCTTCACACGATAGCGCTCCCGCTCCTCGATCTCGATGGTGCGGTTGAACTGCGGCTCCTTATAGCGCTTGCCTTCCTCGACCTCGCCCTCGACCACCTTGTCGTCGGGCGTAAAGATGTAGTCGTCGAGCGTCGTCGCGAACTGCTTCACCTTGAACGGCGTCAGGAATCCGTCATTGATGCCGTCCTTGAGCGAATACGTGTAAACCGGCTCGCCGAAATAAGCGTAGGTGTCCACGTTGTCGCGCCGCTTCGGAGTCGCCGTCAGACCGAGTTGCACCGCCGGCGCAAAGTAATCGAGAATGTCACGCCAGTTGCTCTCGTCATTGGCGCCGCCGCGGTGGCACTCGTCGATAACGATGAAATCGAAGAAATCCTTCGGATAGTCGCCGAAATACGGCGAAGGCTTTCCGTCCTTCTCAGGCCCACTCATGAAGGTCTGGAAGATCGTGAAGAACACAGACGCGTTCTTCGGCACGCGGCCTTTCTTCCGGATTTCATCAGGCTTGACGCGCGCCAGCGCGTCCTCGGGAAACGCCGAGAAAGCGTTGTACGCCTGGTCTGCCAAGATGTTACGGTCGGCGAGGAAAAGGATGCGCGGCCGCCGCTCGGGCTTGCGCGACAGGTTCCACCGGCTTTGAAACAGCGCCCAGGCGATCTGGAAAGCTATGGCCGTCTTACCGGTTCCAGTCGCAAGCGTCAGCAGGATGCGCTGCTTGCCGGCAGCGATAGCTTCGAGTGCGTTCTCGATGGCATTATGCTGATAGTAGCGCGTCTGCCACGTGCTGCCGCGCTCCTCGAATGGGACGGCAGCGAACCGCTCGCGCCATTCGTTCTTTGTTTTGAAAACATCGTTCCAGAGTTCGTCCGGAGTCGGATAGCGTTCGACATAGCCTTCTTTCCCGGCCTGCATGTCGATCCGGTAGATTTTTCGGCCGTTGGTGGAGAAGGCAAAGCGCGCCTGAAGCTTTTCGGCATAGGTCTTGGCCTGCCCGACACCTTCAGTCGGCCCCTTGTCTTCCGCCTTGGCCTCGATCACCGCCAGCTTATGGTTGCGAAAGGTGAGGACGTAATCGGCGATCTCCGACTTGCCGCGCCGTCCCGCGCCTTCGATCCGGCCCGGGCAGATGGTCTCCCGGCGCACCCGGCTGTCCGCAACCACGCCCCAACCCGCCGCCCGCAGCGCAGGATCGATCAGCTCGGCGCGAGTCTCGGCCTCGTTCACTCGGCCGCCTCTTTGATGGCTTGCGACGGCGGCGAGGTCAGTTCGCCGGAGAAGGCCTGCTGCAACAGCGCCTGCCTTAAAGTCTGCAGGTCGTTCAACTTGCTCCTATAGATCTCTTGCAATCGCAATGTTTCTTGAGAAAGCGTATCCAGTTTGGTGGCGATGCCTTCCTGCTCAGTTAAGGGCGGGATCGGAACCAACAAATTGCGCACATCTCGTATGTTTATCTGCATCAAGGCCGTGCCATAGGTCTTTTCTCTGATTTGCCGTTGCATTCGCTCTGAACGAAGGGCGTAATAGCCGAATTGTTGTGTCATCAGCGACGCATTAAAGGAAATCGGAACAATACCTCTTGTAACATTGGCTCCCGAAAGATCTTCCGCAGCGATTGAAACGGCGCCAGTCGTACCTCGGACACAAAGTAACAACTCGCCGCCATTCAGTCTCGTGCGGCTGTACGCTTCCGCCAATGAAGCATCAAACGTTTAAGCCCATCAACCTGGACAACTTCTGTAGTCATGTCCACGGGTCGGACGATGGGCAAGCCACCCGGTCGCTCATCACCAGGCTGGACGATGCCATAGGAGAGCGAGCAGCGCTCGTCGACTGCTTCTTCGAGATGCCGGAACGGCCAAAGCTCCCCCTCTTGGCCAAAAATCAAACGGAGATAGCTCTCGAACAGCTCGCGGGCATTCCTCAGATTTTTTTCAGTGTTAGCGGTCGCGGTCGCCAGCCCGGCAAAAGCCTCGTCCAGAATGGCGACGATGCGGTGTTGTTCGGGGAGCGGGGGCTTTGGGAACTTGAGAGCTCTCAGGCTATCCGTCGACAGCCGGTGGACTGTGGCCCCCCGTGTCACGAGATTTAAAATATTTGTCTCCGACGCTTGCATGAAATAATAAAGATAGCGGGGAGCTATATCTTTGTTCGGACACAGCGCCTTGATATCCTGATTAACCGTGAGCGATCGGGTCGTAATTGCAATCGGAATGGTGCGCGCCAAGATGCCCGAGCGAACAACGATCAAAACCGCATCTCTCGGTATAAGAGACGCCGCGCTGTTTTCGATCGCTTCTGGGGTGATCTTGTCGATTGAGTCGCCCACCTCCGATGACTTCACATCTTTGGGCGACACCCAAGGAATATTGCCATTCCAATACGAAGGCTTTTCCGTCGAGGGAGTCCCACCGCCCTTGAACGAAGCGACCTCCCCGAGGGTCGTTTGCTCCCAACCTGCTCTCACAACATTTCCTCAAGCTTCCGCAAGATCGCCGCGCTTTCCGCATCTAATGCCGCCATTTCGGTGATGATGTCCTTCGGGTCGCGCAGTTCAATCTCGTCAGCTCTGTTAGGATTCTTCACTGAAAGGTCGTAGGTCGCCTCGTCGATGTCCTTGGCATCGACCGTCCATGAATTCGGGCCATTTTCGAATTTTGCCTGTAACGCGACGAAATCCTTGAGGTCATCGTCGCTGAGCGGATTGGTCTTGCCGAGGTTGCGGCCAGGGTCGAGCTTGTAGAACCAGATCTTCCGTGTTGGCGCGCCCTTCTCAAAAAACAGCACCACGGTCTTGACGCCCGCGCCCTGGAACGTGCCGCCCGGCATGTCCAACACTGTATGCAGATTGCAGTTCTCCAATAGCTCCTTGCGCAGCGCCACTGAGGCGTTATCCGTGTTGGACAGGAAGGTGTTCTTGATGATGATGGCGGCGCGGCCGCCGGCCTTCAGCGACTTGATGAAGTGCTGAAGAAACAGGAACGCCGTCTCGCCGGTCTTGATCGGGAAGTTCTGCTGCACCTCCGGCCGCTCTTTGCCGCCGAACGGCGGATTGGCCAGCACCACATCAAACCGGTCCTTATCCTGGATGTCGCTGATGTTCTCGGCGAGCGTGTTAGTATGGATGATGTTCGGCGCCTCGATCCCGTGCAGGATCATGTTCATAATGCCGATCACGTAGGCGAGGCTTTTCTTCTCCTTGGCGTAGAAGGTTTTGGTCTGGAGGGTGTTGAGGTCCTTGGTCGAAAGCTTGCCGCGGTCTTTGGTCAGATATTCGAACGACTCGCAGAGGAAGCCGCAGGAACCGCAGGCGCCGTCATAAATGCGCTCGCCGATCTGCGGCTTCACCACCTGGATCATCGCACGGATGAGCGGCCGCGGCGTGTAGTACTCGCCGCCGTTCCGCCCAGCATTTCCCATGTTGCGGAGCTTGCCTTCGTACAGCTCAGACAGCTCGTGCTTCTCTGCCTGAGTATTGAAGCTGAGCTGATCGATCAGCTCCAGGGCGTCGCGCAGCGAATAGCCTGAGCGGAACTTGTTTTCGATCTCGGAGAATATTTCGCCGATCTTGTATTCGATCGTGTTCGGCCCTTCGGCGCGAGTGCGAAAACCCTTCAGGTAGGGAAACAGCTTCTCGTCGACATACTTGATGAGATCGTCGCCGGTCAGCGCCTTGTCGTGATCGAACGTCCCGTCCTTCTTCTTCGGCGCGGCCCATGCCGACCAGCGGTGCTTCGCCTCGATGATCCGATCGTACTTCTTGCCGGAGAGCTCGGCCCTCTGCTCGTTGGCCTTCTCCAGGTCGTCCAGGTACTTGAGGAACAGTATCCACGAAGTCTGCTCGGTATAGTCCAACTCGGTGGCGCAACCGGCTTCCTTCCATAGGACATCGTCGATGTTTTTGAAGGTTTGTTCGAACATGCCTTTCTCCAGCCCTGGCCCAGAATATGACGGCCCCCGGGGCATTTCTAGGTGTGGAGGTTGATTCGCGGGTGCCGAGAATATGACCTGTCTATTGCGCGGGAATCCAGAGCGCGCCCATGTGCCCGCTCGACTCCGTTTGACCCTTTTTCCCCGCGCTACAAGTCTCGCCCGGAGACATCCTCAGGCACAGGAATGGATCGCGGTGCGGCGCGCGGGCACGCCGACGTGCAACTTGGAAAAAGACGGAAAGCGCCTCTAGCAAAGGGCCGTTCATCGTGCCTTAATGAACTTTACACTATGCTGAGCGTTTGCTAAGCGGGCGCCCCATTCGGGAGATGTGGCCATGACCAAGAACCTAGAAGAGCTGATCACCCGCGCCCGCAAGATCACCATGACGCCCGAGCAGTTGCGGCGGCAGCGCCGAAGCTTTGCCTACGGCAACACGCACATCGAGAACGAGCGAATCACGCGCGAGATGGTTGCCGAAGCCGACGAGAAGATCGAGACGGCCGACAAGTGAAGTGACCCGTGTCCGGCGACCGCCACAGCATCGCCGAAGACGCGAAACTTCTCACTGATCCTGATGAAATCGCCCGGCGCGAGGCTGCAAACGGCCTCAAGCAGTTCAACCTTGCGCTGGACATCATTCGCTCATTCGTGAAGGAGCCGGAGCGTCCCTTCAAGCTGCAGCGCTGGGCCCATTCTGCAATTGCATGCGGCGGCGCTGGAAGGCCTCCATGCGCTCGCCGGCACTTATCGGAATACGCCGGTCAAGATTCAGGGCAGCCTGCATCAACCGCCGGATGCCACGTTGGTGGCCGACGAAGTCACCATGCTCTGCGAGTACATCAATGATCATTGGGACAAGAGCGCCGTCCACCTCGCGGCCTACGTGCTCTGGAAGATGAATTGGATTCATCCATTTGCGGACGGCAATGGCCGCACCGCCTGCGCGGTTTCATATGTGGTCCTCAGCATCAAGCTTGACGGGCTTCTCCCGGGAACGCCGACCATCCCCGAGCAGATCGCCGCAAATAAGGATCCCTACTACAAGGCTTTGGAATCGGCGGACCAAGCTTGGACATCCGGAAATGTAGACGTGTCCGCGCTGGAGGCGCTCCTGAGCGACATGCTCGCGCACCAACTCCTCAATGCTGCCAAAGAGGCGGCAGGTGAGAGCGTCGCACGGATTGGCGGCTCCAACTTTCACTAGCTCCAAATCTCCCGGATCGGCAGCGACGGCGCCGGATAGCGTCCTGTCGTGACAGCTCCAGCAAAGCCTCCGAAACACTCGTTGATGATGCCTGGCGCAGCTGGCCCCAACGCCTCGTCTCGTCATAAGCCATTGTATAAAAGAGATTTTTTGTCAAAAGCCCAACTCAAGCCTGCCGCTTGCCCCACCCCATCAAATCAGTTTATCAACGCGGAACAAATTGAGAACACGAGGACCGCCGCGCCCCCGGCGAACAGGAGAACCGCATGAACGTCTCAGCTGATGCTTCCACAAGCGCCGTGCCCGATGCCGCCACCATCGCGGCCGCTAACGCCATCAATGTCTCGAGCGCTCTGCCGGAAATTCGGCCGGCGTCCGCACCAGCGCACGGCCTCGCGCCTCTCCCCTTCGGCCCCGCTCCGCTCGCCGAGGGCGAGGATGCGGAGGCCTATGACGAATTGCTGTTGCGCATTTCCGCGGGCGTGCGCCCCGCCGATATCCTCGAGGAGATCTGGGTGCGCGATGTGGTCGACCTGACCTGGGAGGCGCTGCGGCTGCGCCGCCTCAAGGCCGCCGTCCTGACCATGAGCGCCCGCACCGCGCTCGCCGAGAATCTGGGCAAGTTCATGAGCTACGCGGAAGCGCAGGCGCTGGCCCGCAGCTGGGCCGCCGGCGAGGCGGATGCGGTTGCGGCCGTGGCGGAGCGGCTCGCCGCGCAGGGCCTCGGCATCGAAAACCTGACCGCGCAAGGACTGACGCGCACGCTCGATCCGATCGAACGCATCGCCCGCATGATCGCGCAGGCGGAGGCGCGCCGCGGCGCCGCGTTGCGCGAGGTCGAGCGCCATCGCGCGTCGTTCGGGCCGCGCCTGCGTGCCGCGCTCGTGGAGGCGGAAGCCGCGGCGTGAAAATGGAGGGCGCGGCCAAGACAAGCAGCGTTCGCGGCGGTCCGCGCAGCGCCGCAGGTCGCGCACGTTCGGCGCGCAATCGCTTGAGCCATGGGCTCGCGCGCAGCATCCGTTCCGATCCCGCAAGCGCCGCCGCGATCGCGGCGCTGACGCAGCAACTTAGTCAACAACTCGCGCCCTTGAACCGAGCGAACACCCCCTCCCTAACCCTCCCCCGTAAACGGGGGAGGGAATCGAACGGGGCCACGCTCCCGCGCATATTGAAGAGGGAATGGGACGGGGCCACGCTCCCGCGCGAGCAGGGGAGACAATGGGCGGAGGCCGATCCCGAATCGCGCGAGCTCGCGCACGACGTGGCGGAGGCGCAGGTTGATCTGATGCGCGTGCGCCGCGCGCGGCATGATCTGCTTTTCGCCCTCGATAAGCTGGTTGCGGACGCCTCGGCCGAGGCGCAGCAGCTGATCGCGCAAGCGACGGTGCGTCTTGTGGCCATTGACCGTTATGAGCAGCGCGCCCGCTCGCACTGCCGGCGCGCCGCCCGCGCTTTCGATGCCCTCCAGGGCACACAGTATAAAAATACCACCAGTTTGGCAGTTCGAACCCAAAAAAATCCAATAAATTCAGCAGCCGCTGCCGAGGAGCCCGCCGCGCCGGCGCCCTTGAGCGGAGTCGCGCCTGACCTTACGTTGGTCGACGACAGCAAACCAAGCAGACACATGCAGGCAGCGCTTCTTGACGATCGCGGCGTGGTCCGCGTTGCGGGCGAGGATGCCCGCAAATTCCTGAACGGGCTTTTGACCACCGACATCGGCAAGGTCGCCGCCGGGCGGCCGAGCTATGCGGCGCTGCTGACCCCGCAGGGCAAGATCATCGTCGACTTTCTCATTGCGGAAGCCTCCGACGGGGTCTTCCTGCTCGATTGTCCGCGCGCGCAGGTGGAGACGCTGGTGCAGCGCCTGTCCTTCTACAAGCTGCGCGCCAAGGTGACGATCGAGGATGTGTCGGAGCACCTGCAGGTCTTTGCGGTGTGGGAAGGTTCTCCGGTCGTCCCTGCGAAAGCGGGGACCCAGACGCCCGGGACTATGGATCCCCGCTTACGCGAGGATGACCGCGTGGCAGCAGCTTTCCCAGACCCGCGCCTCTCCACGCTCGGCTTCCGCCTGATCGCAGAGGGCGGCACCAACATCACCGCGCTGCTTGATGCGGAGAAAGCCGACACCGCCGACTACGCGGCGCATCGCATCGCGCTCGGTGTGCCGGAGGGCGGCGTCGACTTCGCCTACAACGATGCCTTCCCGCATGAAGCCGATATGGACCAGCTCGGCGGCGTCGACTTCAAGAAGGGCTGCTTCATCGGCCAGGAAGTGGTCTCGCGCATGGAGCATCGCGGGACCGCGCGCAGCCGCGTGGTGCCGGTCACCTCCAATGGCGCTCCGCCGGCCCCCGGCACGCCGGTCATCGCGGGCGGCAAATCGCTTGGCGCGATCGGATCGGCCGCGGGAGGTGACGCGCTCGCATTGTTGCGGCTCGATCGTGTTGCCGAAGCGCTTGCAGAGGGCGCCACGCTCGAGGCCGGCGGCATCACGCTGACCTTGCGCAAGCCCACCTGGGCGCGCTTTGCCTTTCCGGGGGAAGAGAAGGCTGTACCATGACGCTCTCATCCGGTCATTCCCGCGAAAGCGGGAATCCAGTCACTTCGAAAAATGCTCTTGGATATGGCATTTCGCGAAGAAAGCTGGGTCCCCGCTTTCGCGGGGACGACCGGAGAGACTGCGGCTAGCCGTGAGCAAACAAATCAACATGAGCAAACAAACATGAGCGGAGCGGTGCTTCATCCTGACGGCCTTAAGCGCTGCCCGTGGCCGCAGCAGGACCCGCTCTATGTCGCTTATCACGACACCGAGTGGGGCGTGCCGGAGCTCGACGATCGCGCACTTTATGAGAAGCTCGTGCTCGACGGCTTCCAGGCCGGCCTCTCCTGGATCACCATCCTGCGCAAGCGCGAGAATTTCCGCGCCGCCTTCGACAATTTCGCGCCCGAGAAGATCGCCCGCTACGGCCCAAAGAAGATCGAAGCCCTGATGGGCGATCAAGGCATCGTGCGCAACCGCATGAAGATCGAAGGCGCGGTCGCCTCCGCACGCGCCTGGCTCGACGTGATGGAGAAGGAGGGCTTCTCGCAGCTCCTGTGGGGCTTTCTCGATGGCAAGCCGCGCACCAACAAGTTCCGCTCCACCAAGCAGGTGCCGGCCGAGACCCCACTCTCGCGCACGATGTCGAAGGAGCTTTTAAGCCGCGGCTTCAAGTTCTGCGGGCCGACCATCGTATATGCGTTCATGCAGGCGGTCGGCATGGTCGACGATCATCTTGTCACTTGCTACTGCCACGGCGCCGGCCACAAGCGCAAGCCGCGCGACGGCGCCGATCAAAAGCAGAGGCTACGCGGCGGCGCTGCTCCCCTCCCCCATGCCGAGGCCGGTCCCCTCCCCCGCTTGCGGGGGAGGGTTAGGGAGGGGGAAAAGCGCGAGGAAGCGGAATGAGGAAGACAGCATGACCGCCCGCCGCGCCCGCGAGCTCGCTCCGCGCGCCTGGCAGCGCATGCTGTCGGGACGCAGGCTCGATCTGCTCGATCCGTCGGCGCTCGATATCGAGATCGCCGACATCGCGCACGGGCTTGCACGCGTGGCGCGTTGGAACGGGCAGACCAAAGGCCCCCACATCTATTCGGTCGCCCAGCACTCGCTGCTGGTGGAAACCATCGCGCGCCAGCGCGTGCGCCTCTCCCGGCCGCATCGGCTCGCAGCACTTCTGCATGATGCGCCCGAATACGTGATCGGCGACATGATCTCGCCCTTCAAGGCGGTGATCGGCGATGCCTACAAGGAGGTGGAGGCGCGGCTGTTGTCCGCCATCCACCGGCGATTCGGCTTGCCGGCGGTGCTGCCCGCGGAGACCCTCGCGCTCATCAAGGCGTCCGACCGCGGCGCCGCCTATTTCGAGGCGACACGGCTTGCCGGCTTCGCCAAAGCCGAAGCGCTGCGCTTCTTCGGCGCGCCGCCCGAGCTCTCGGAAGCGCTCGCGCGCGACTACCTGACGCCATGGCCGGCCGAGCTTGCGCAGGCGCGCTACCTCGAGCGCTTCAACCGTTTGGTTGGTGAGTGAGGCATACGACGGTCGTTCCTGCGAAACAGGGCCGTGTAGAAACCCGGTCGCTCCTGCGAAAGCAGGAGCCCATACTGCTGTGCGCTATCATGTCCGCCGCGGGCAATGGGTCCCGACTCTTCGCTGCGCTCGGCCGGGACGACTCGCAGTGTTTTGATTGATCCTTGCAATAGATTTCATATATCACTGCTGCAACACGATCATGATTCACGTCTGCTCACTTGCCCGCCTGCACGAGACCGTGGCGTCGACCGGCGCCAGCCATGTGGTGACGCTGCTCAAGGACACCGACCGGGTGCAGCGCCCCTGCGGGGTAGCCGCGCAGAACCATCTCATTCTCGGCATGGATGACATCACCGGCCCGCTGGAGGGCTACGTGGTGCCGGCCGACGAGCATGTCACGCGCCTGCTCACTTTCGTGCGCGGCTGGGACCGTGCGGCGCCGCTGGTTGTGCATTGCTATGCGGGCATCAGCCGCTCGACCGCCGCCGCTTACGTGACGGCCTGCGCGCTCAACCCGCGCTGCGATGAGCTCGTGATGGCGAAGAGGCTCCGCCTCGCCTCGCCGACCGCAACCCCTAACGCCCGCATCGTCGCGCTGGCCGACCGCGCGCTCGCCCGCAACGGGCGCATGTTGAGCGCCATCGAGCACATCGGCCGCGGCATCACGGCGATCGAAGGCGATCCGTTCCGTCTGGAGCTGGAGTAGGGGCAATCCTGTCCCGGCCACAGCGCGTCGAAGACGGCGCGTAGACGCGCTATTGAGCCGAAACCGTACCAGACTTAGGCATCTCCGTAGCTTGGAACTTGTCCCGGCCTTGAGCCGGGACCGTTCCAGACTTAACCCTCTCCGTAGCTTGGAACGATCCCGGGTCAAGCCCGGGATAAGTGCGCCCTGGTGCTGACCTGATGCCCGAGACCCCGCTGACGCCGATCGAGATCGGGCTCACCGCCGCCATCGTGGCGGTGGAAGGCGATGAGCCGCTGATCCTGGTCGCCGGCGACGGCGGCAAGGACGAGCCGCGCGCTGGCCTGCCATTCGGTCCGTTCGATCCGCTCTCCCACCGCACCTTCGAGATCGGGCTGCGCGCTTTCGTGGCGGCACAGACCGGCCTCTCCGTCGGCTACGTGGAGCAGCTCTACACGTTCGGCGATCGCGGCCGCCATGCGCGCCCGGGCGACATCGGCGCCCACATGGTATCGATCGGCTACCTCGCACTCACCCGCGCGCCGGAAGATTCTTCAGCGCTCGCCGCGGCCGGTGCCGGCTTCGAACCGTGGTATCGGTTCTTTCCGTGGGAAGACTGGCGCGGTGAGCGGCCGAAAATCCTCGACACGCTGATCCTGCCGCTCTTGACCGAGTGGGCTGCCCGCGCCGAACGGCCGGAAGCCGCGCGGGCGCTCGGCCGGCGCGAGCGGCTGCGGCTCTGCTTCGGCGAGGGCGGCGCGCCGTGGGACGAGGAGAAGATCCTCGATCGCTACGAGCTCATCTACGAAGCGGGTCTCATCGAGGAAGCGCGCCGCGACGGGCGCGAGGCGGCGCTTTCGCGCGGCAAGCTCCCCCTCCTCGGCGAGCCCATGCGCATGGATCATCGCCGCATCCTCGCAACCGCCATCGCCCGGCTGCGCGGCAAGCTCAAATATCGTCCCGTCGTGTTCGAGCTGATGGCCGCGGAATTCACGCTCACGGAGATCCAGCGCACGGTCGAAGCGATCTCGGGCCGCCATCTGCACAAGCAGAATTTCCGCCGCCTGGTCGAGACGGCGGCGCTGGTCGAGCCCACGGGGGAAATGTCAACCGCGACCGGCGGGCGCCCGGCGGCGCTCTACCGCTTTCGCCGCGAGGTCGCGCAGGAACGTCCTTCCGCCGGCCTGCGCTTTGGCGGGCGATCGTGAGGCAGATGCGGGCCCGCAGACGGTCAGAGACACTCGAATATCGCGCTCAGATTTCCGGCCGTGGTGTCGGCAGGGGGATTTCACCGTGCGGCTGCGCTGCACCCGTTTGGGCCGAGGGGGGAGCTGACTGCTGCGGCGCCGGATTTTGCGCCACGGTCGGGATCGGCGGCACCGTGTAGAACATCTGCGGCGCGATCCACGACGGATACGGCAGCCTCGGCAGGCCGGGGATCGGGTTGTTGACCGCACCCGCCCCGAAGCGCTGCATATCCACAGCCGCCGGCGCAGCCGAGGTGTCCTGGGTAGCGGGTGTATCGGAGGCGTCGGACGCATCAGCGGCCGGCGCGGCGCTGGCCGTCACGGCGGGCTCCGGCTTTGAATCGATCAACTGCATCACGCCAAGAAACGCGAGCAGCAGGACCGCAAGCCCCATCCGCTCGCCGACACGGCGTGTGAGCGACCGCCGCGGCGAATGATCTTCGAGCAGGACCGCCGCCACGGCTGTGGACTCATCGTCCTGCCGCGCATCCGCCCCAGGCTCGCGTGGCGCCCGCAGGCGCGGCGAGGCCCGCTCGCCCGGCACCGCAGCGCCCGCGACCAGCTCGCGCAAGCGCGCTGGTGAAGCCTCGTCGACCGGCTCGTCCTGCGGCACGAGCGTCGGCGCGTCCTCGGCCCCGAATTCCACACGCCCCACGGCCTCGTGGAATGCTTTTTCCTCGCGGGTGAGATCAGCGGCGGAAAGCGGCGGCTGCGCGGTCGCCAAGCGGCGCAGCAGCGCCTTGTACGCGCGATCATAGATGGCAAAGCGCTCCGCATAGGCATCGCGATCGATCGATGCTACAGCACGCGACAGCGGTGTGAAGTGATCAAAGCTCGGCGCCATCAACCCGTCCTTCGCTCAAACCCGTCCTTCGCTCAAGCCGCAGGCTGAGCATGACTCCGAAGGCGGCCGGGGCGCAACCCGGAGCAATGGAGCAGCAAGCTTGGCCGAGTGGATATCCGCTCTCTTTTACCGCGATCCGCGAATGCTTGACTCCATCCTGCAAATCAGACTACTTGCGAAATTGAAACTGGCTGATTGCGCCCCGGCGGGAAACTGTGCCGGGTTTTTTGTTAAGCGGAAAAAAACCCCGCAGCAGCACAGGGCCGCGCGGGGTGCAAAGTTGTTCATCGGCCGATTCAGGGGGATCGGGGGGTACGAAGCGGCCGGCGCTTCTTTTCAGAAGCACCCATTAGTCGGCCAAGCCGCCCATAAGGTTCATGTGCAGCGGTATGTGCATGCCAGCCCATCCCGTCCGGCTTGCGGGAGAGGGCTTACTGCTCGTCAGCCCCTTCCGACATGGCGGCCGCATGGATCGCGAGCGGGGTGCGCGGGCCTTCCGTGGTGCGGATCGTGGCATTGCGTGCCGGGCCAGTGCGGCGGGTGAAATCGCAATAGGCGAAGTGGAGGCTCGAGAGCGAGCCGCGGAAGCTTTGCGCGTCGGTCTTGTCGACATCGAAGCAGGGATGGAAAGGAATCCCGTTGACCGCCGCGCAGGCCTGGTCGCCCTGCGGCCGCACGGTGCCGGCCGGAAGGGCCACAAAGCGAACGGGCCCGCTGCCGCCAAACTGAACGGTGCCGGCAACCGAGCCGTCACCGTAGATGCGCCCGGCGCCGCGCGTGCCTTCGAAGCACGTGAAGGCAAACAGCTTCCCGGCTACGAACTGCCGCGCCGCTTCGTAATTGAGCTGCTCAGCTGCGGCCGGACCCATTCCGGCCAAAGCTCCAGACAACGCTGCCAGAACCAGAGCAACACGCCACATGATGCATCCCCCGAAACAAGATATGACTCTTAACCACCGAGTAACCATCCGAATCAAGGCATCATGGGGGATGTTCGTCGCCAAATCCTGAACGCCTTTACCCAATCTTGACCACGATTCTACCGCGGACCTTGCCGTCGACGATCTTGCGGCCCGCGTCGATCACCTCGGAGAGGCCGATTTCCTTTGTGATTTCCGCGAGTTTTCCCGGATCGAGGTCGGTCTCGAGCCGTCCCCAGGCGCGCTGCCGATCTTGGCGCGGCCGCATCACAGAATCGATACCGAGAAGCGACACCCCGCGCAAAATAAACGGTGCGACCGTCACCGGCAGGTCCATACCGCCGGCAAGCCCGCAGGCAGCGACGGCGCCACGGTAGCGAATCATCGACAGCACATTGGCAAGCGTGGTCGAGCCGACCGCATCGATCCCGCCCGCCCACCTCTCCTTGGCGAGCGGCCGCGGCGGAGAGCTAAGCTCCTGGCGATCGATGATCTCGGCGGCGCCGAGCCTTCTCAGATAGTCGGCTTCTTCCGGCCGGCCGGTCGAAGCGGTAACCGCAAAGCCCAGCTTGGAAAGGATCGCGATCGCAACCGAGCCGACGCCGCCAGCCGCCCCGGTCACCACCACGGGCCCGCTTGCGGGCGTAAGCCCATGATCCTCGAGCGCCATGACGGCAAGCATGGCCGTATAGCCGGCGGTGCCGATCGCCATTGCGTCGCGGGTGGAGAAGCGCGCGGGCAGCCGCACCAGCCAGTCGCCTTTCACCCGCGCCTGCTCCGCATACGCGCCGAGATGGGTTTCGCCGATGCCCCAACCATTGAGGATCACCTTGTCGCCTGGCTTCCAATCAGGATTGGTGGAAACCGCAACGGTGCCGGCGAAATCGACGCCCGCAATCATCGGAAAGCGCCGCACCACCGGCGCCCTGCCGGTGATGGCGAGCCCGTCCTTGTAGTTCACGGTCGACCATTCGACCGCGACCGTGACGTCGCCCGGCATCAGGTCATCGCTGTCGAAATCCTTGAGGCCGACGCTCTGGCCGCCATCGCTCTTGTCGATCACGATCGCCTTGAATGCCGTCATTGATGCAAGCTCCGCGCTTCGCGCTTTGGCGCGAACCCTTTCGATGTCATGCCGGCGCGGCGTGCAGCCTCTCGACCGGCTTTTCGACAATCGGCAGATTGATCAGTCCCGACAACACGCCGAACAGGATCGAGAGCCACCAGACCGCGTCGTAGGAGGCGGTGTATTTGATGGCAAGACCGCCGAGCAACACGCCGAGGAACCCGCCGACCTGATGGCTGAAAAAGGCAAAGCCGTAGAGCATGCCGGCCCAACGCGTCCCGAACATCAGGGCGACCAGCGAGGCGGTCGGGGGCACGGTCGAGAGCCACAGCGCACCCATCGTGGCGCCAAACACAATGGCGCTCGCCTTGGTCATCGGCAGAGCTATGAAGGCGAGCACGGCTGCGGCGCGCAGGAAGTAGATGATGGAAAGGAGGTAGCGCTTGGGCATCCGGGTGCTGAGCCAGCCCGAGGAGAGCGAGCCCATCATGTTGAACAGCCCGATCAATCCGATGGTCCAGGCGCCGACATCTGCCGAGAGGCCCCGGTCGACCAAATAGGCGGGCAGATGCACGGTGATGAACGCGAGCTGGAACCCGCAGGTAAAAAAGCCGAGCACCAACAGCACATAGGAGCGGTGGCCGAAAGCTTCGCCGAGAGCCTGCGTGAGCGATTGCGAGGCCACCTTGCCGCCGCCCGCGACGGCGCGTGGCGTGGCGAGGGCCAACGACAGCGGCACAACCAACAACAACATCGCCGCGAAGGCCAAGAGCGCCTGCTGCCAGCCGAAGGCATCGATCAGCGCGCGCGCCAGCGGCGAGAACATGAATTGCCCAAACGAGCCGGCCGCGGTCCCGGCGCCGAGCGACAGCGAGCGCCATTGCTCGGGCACCAGCTTGCCAAATGCCGAGAGCACCAAATTGAAAGAGCAGCCGGAAAGCCCGAAGCCGATCAGCACGCCGGCGGAGAGGCCGAGCGTCAACGGGGTCTGCGCATAGGCCATGATGGCGAGGCCGAGCGCATACATGATGGCCCCGGTACAGAGCACCCGGATCGTGCCGAAGCGATCAGCAATCCCGCCGGCAAACGGCTGGCCAATTCCCCAGAGCAGATTCTGTAGAGCGAAGGCCCCGGAGAACACATCGCGGCCCCAACCATTGGCCATCGACAGCGGGGTCAGGAATTGGCCGGCCGCGGAGCGCGGTCCGAAAGTCAGCAAGCCGATCAGGCAGCCGCATAGAACGATCAGGCCCGGCGTGCGCCAAGCTTCCGGCTTGATCGCGTTGGTCGGAGCTTCCAGCTTAATGGAGTCGGGCGCTGCCGCGCTCATGTTGATTCTCCCTGGTCGCGGCAACATAGGGCCTTCGTCGCACTCGCCCAACCTGCTGCCATCAGAGCCGCACCCGGTTGGCGCATGGCAGCCCGTCGCCCTGGAGGGGCTGGAACGAGCCGGCGCGAAGTGCTATATAGGATTTGCTCGAAATGAGGATAACTAGCCCGCTTGGGGGGATGCCGCGGGTGGCTTTTCGGCCTCTATATGCTCAAATAGAGCATAACATGTGGACCGACCCAATTTGGACTGCTGCAAATAGCGTAACGCCCGGGAATCTCGCCCATGCCTATCTTGCAATCTTTCGGCCCCGCTGCCGCGAGCGCTGCGCCCCAGCACCCGCCCAGCCCTGGAGCAGCTGCGCGCCGCCTCGGCCTGCGGCCGATGCCCTCGCTCGAATGGAACGAGCAGGTGGCACGCGCGACCGCCCCACTCTATGCGCGCGTGCGCAACGTCGTGCCGGAAATCGAGTGGCCGTTCTTTGCGCCCTATGTTCAGGCCATCAACCGGCTCAAGAAGGAGCGCAACGCCGTCATCCTGGCGCACAATTACCAGACGCCGGAGATCTACAATTGCGTCGCCGATTTCGTTGGCGACAGTCTTCAGCTCGCACGCGAGGCATCCAAGGTCGACGCCGATATCATCGTGCAGTGTGGCGTGCATTTCATGGCGGAGACCTCGAAGATCCTTAATCCGGACAAGACCGTGCTGATCCCCGACAGCCGTGCCGGCTGCTCGCTTGCGGCTTCGGTCACCGGCGCCGATGTGCGCTTGTTGCGCCAGAAATTTCCCGGAGTGCCGGTGGTGGCCTACGTCAACACCTCGGCCGATGTGAAAGCCGAGGTCGATATCTGCTGCACATCCTCCAATGCGCTGGAGGTGGTCGAGAGCCTCGGCGCGGAACGGGTGATCTTCCTGCCCGACCAGTATCTCGCCGCCTATGTGGCGAGCCACACCGAGGTGAAGATCATCGCCTGGAAGGGCGCCTGCGAGGTGCATGAGCGCTTCACCGCCGATGAGCTGCGCCAATACCGCGCCGGCGACCCGAAGCTCTCCATCATCGCGCATCCCGAATGCCCGCCCGACGTGCTCAAGGAGGCGGACTATACGGGCTCGACCGCCGGCATGATCGATTGGGTGCGCGAGCACCGGCCCGCACGCGTCGTCATGGTGACGGAATGCTCCATGGCCGACAATGTCCAGGCGGAACTGCCCGATGTCGAGTTCGTGCGGCCATGCAATCTGTGCCCGCACATGAAGCGCATCACGCTGCCGAAGATTCTCGACAGCCTGGTCTACCTGACGGAAGAAGTTGTGATCGAGCCGGCCGTCGCAGAGCGGGCGCGGCGCGCGGTCGAGCGCATGGTCAATCTACGCAGTTTGACAATGCCCGCAAAGCGCGCGCTCTGACGCGATCATGATCGCTTCCCTCATCTGCCCCGATGCCTTCCTGTCTCCTCTCGAGATCGACAAGGCGGTGGAGCGCGCGCTCGAAGAGGATCTGGGCTGCGCCGGCGATGTGACATCGATTGCCACCGTTCCGGAACAAACCCAGGCCCGCGCTGTGCTCGTGGCGCGCGCTGCGGGCATCATCGCCGGCCTGCCGCTGGCGGCCGCGACTTTCCTGAAGCTCGCCGCTGCAATCGAGATCACGGCCGATCAGCGCGACGGTGCACGTGTCGCCGCCGGCACCACACTGATGCGCGTGGCCGGACCTGCCCGTGCGGTGCTCGCAGCAGAGCGCACGGCGCTCAATCTGCTCGGCCGCTTGTCCGGCGTCGCGACCGCGACCGAAGCGTTCGTGCGCCGCGCCGCCGGCACCAAGCTGCGCATCTGCTGCACGCGCAAGACCACACCGGGGCTGCGGGCACTGGAAAAATACGCGGTCCGCTGCGGCGGCGGCTTCAATCATCGTTTCGGCCTGGACGATGCGATCCTGATCAAGGACAACCACATCGCGGTGGCCGGCGGCATCCACGCCGTGCTCGAGCGGGCGCGCCGCGTGGCCGGCCATTTGGTCAAGATCGAGATCGAGGTCGATACGCTCGATCAGCTTGCCGAGGTGCTTGCGGTCGGGCTCGCGGACGCGGTGCTGCTCGACAACATGGATCACGCAACCTTGCGCAGGGCGGTGGCGATGACCGGTGGCAGGCTCACGCTCGAAGCCTCCGGGGGTGTCACGCTCGAGTCAATCGCCGAGATCGCCAAGACCGGGGTCGACTATGCGTCATCGGGCTGGATCACGCATTCGGCGCCCAATCTCGACGTCGCGCTCGACATCGAGATGTGAGCCGCGCATCAATCAAGCAACAGGCGTGCTACAAATTCTTCTCGGCGGCGGCGGTGGTGGCGGGGTCGCTCCATTCCGGTGCATCGGCGCCGTCGCCCCAGCGCTTCGGCCGATAGAAGGTGTGGACGCCGACCTTGTAAACTTTCGTCATCTCGTGCACCCAGCTCGGATGCACCCAGTAGGCGTGGTAGTGGGTGGCCTTGCCGACCTCCGGCAACCACAGCTCGCCGTCAAGCGACTCGTTGGCGATCTTCTTGGCGCGATCCCACGCATCCGGCTCGCGGACCACTTCCCGGATTCCGTCACACGTGAAGGTGAACTGGCACGCGAGATGCCGCTCTGAGTTCTGGTAGACGACGCCGCAGACCGTGCTCGGGTAATACCCCGAGAAGACGCGATTGAGGACGACTTGGGCGACCGCGATCTGGCCGTTGACCGGCTCGCCGCGCGCCTCGAAATAGATTGCCTCGGTCAGGCACTTCACCGCCTTGGCGCGGGCCTTGTCGTCTAGCTTCAGCCGTTCGGCCGGGCTCATCGGACGCTGCTCCTCTCCGGTCACCTGGCCTTTTGGCGCGATGGTCTCGCCACTTTCGCTTGCACGCGACGACCCGGTATTGCCGCCGGGCGCCTCCGGCATGAGAGACGCGCTTTTGAATTCGTCCCGGCGATCTTGCAGTTGCGGAGCCTCGCCGGGCAGCCATGGCTTGATCTCACCAAAGGATCCCATCGGATCGGCGCCAAAATAGAGCCGCGTGGTGCGCATCTCCGGGCTCGCATTGTCGAGCAGCGCGCCTTCGCTTTCGAGTTGCGATTGACCGCCCGCGTGCGCTGGTGCGTCCGCGGTTACATCGTCGCCGCTCTGGTGCTCGGGTAATTCCGGCCAATAGCCGGTCGGTTCGTCACTCGGCTCCTGCTGGAGGCTCGCGAGCGCGAAGGTCGCGGGCTTCTGCGTCTCCACCGGCCGAGCCTCGTGCTCTGCGGAAGCCTGCTCGTCATTCGGCGCTGCCTCGCGAGCCTCTGCTGTTGCGACCTCCTGAGAGCTCCTGTCGGGCGCGGAGTGTGCCGCTTCCGCCATCATGCTCACCGGTAGACGATCACCCTTTTTTGCCGGCGCATCTTCTTCGGCAATCGGCGCCGGCTCCTCCTGCGGTGCCGCGGAGAGTGCCAGGCGATCCCCTTTCAGGCGGCGGTTGACTTCCGGCAGCACCGATTGCGCCTCGCGCGGGTCGTCGGTCGGCGCGTCACCGAGCATCCGCTCGCGAATCGAGCCGGTGATGTCGGCATTGCTCGGATCAAGGCTCGCCAGCGCGTAGCTGAGCGACACCGGCATCGCCTCACTGATCGGCCGCGGCATCGAGAAGGTCGCGACCTCGATCGTGCCGAACGGCGAAGCGATGTTGTGATTGCGCTGATGTTCATCGGCGACAATCGGCCGCTTTGCGACCAACGCGGCAAGATCCTGGTGGGCGATCTCGGTCGGCAAGAACGCCGCCGCAAAGCCGGCGAGGACGACACCAAATCGAAACGGTACCGAGAAAGCTTCCTTCCGTCGCCGATGTCCGATGCGGCAAGGGCCAGCAGGCCTCGTCCGGACACGGGTCGGTGGTGAAGCACGCATTTACTGGCTCACGCAAACAACAAAGCGCTACTCGACCGCGCGCATTCTCCGCTCGGGGCGCGGCCCCGATGTGGCTCAAATGCGACAGGTTATTTAATGTGCTGATTAACGTTGCGATCGCGTTAATCGCGCCCGGCATGGTTAACGGACATTGAACAGATACGCCCAATCAATGGGGCTGGATTGTGACTCCACGCCATGAGGCGACGGGCCTCAAGCTTGGCTCGCAACGCCCTTGCCGAGCGCGGCCTGCGCGGCCGCGAGCCGAGCGATCGGCACGCGGAATGGCGAGCAGGACACATAGTCGAGCCCAGTCGCGTCGCAGAATGCGACCGAAGCCGGATCGCCGCCATGCTCGCCGCAGATGCCGACCTTGAGCTTGTTGCGCACGGCACGCCCGCGCTCGACACCGATGCGAATGAGCTCGCCGACGCCTTCGCGATCGATCGACACGAATGGATCCGCCGCCAAGATGCCACGCGCCATGTACGGGCCGAGGAAGCTCGCCGCGTCGTCGCGGCTGATGCCGAAGGTCGTCTGCGTCAGATCATTGGTGCCGAAGGAGAAGAATTCCGCCGACTGGGCAATCTCGGACGCCAGCAGCGCGGCGCGCGGCAGCTCGATCATGGTGCCGACCTGATAGGCCATTCTGGCGCCGGTCTCGCGGGCAACAGCTTCGGCGGTCGCGTCGATGCGTGCCTTGACCAGATCAAGCTCCGCTTTGCTGGCGATGAGCGGCACCATGATCTCCGGCACGACCGGTTTGCCGGTGCGTCGCGCCGCTTCGATGGCGGCCTCGAAAATCGCGCGCGCCTGCATCTCGGCGATCTCCGGATAGACGACGGCGAGACGGCAGCCGCGAAAGCCGAGCATCGGATTGAACTCGGCGAGCTCGCGCACCCGATCGGAAAGCTTCCGCGGATCGGCCCCCATGGCGCTCGCCACCTCGGCGATCTCCTCCGCATCGTGCGGCAGGAATTCGTGCAACGGCGGATCAAGCAGACGGATCGTCACCGGCAGGCCCTGCATGATCTCGAACAATTCGGCGAAATCACCGCGCTGCATCGGCAGGAGCTTGGCGAGCGCTGCGCGACGCGATTTCTCGTCGTCGGACAAAATCATCTCGCGCACCGCTCGGATGCGATCCTCGTCGAAGAACATGTGCTCGGTGCGGCAGAGGCCTATTCCCTCGGCGCCGAACTTGAGCGCGATGCGCGCGTCATTCGGCGTATCGGCATTGGCGCGCACGCCGAGACGGCGCACCGCGTCGGCCCATCCCATCAACGTCGCGAACTCTCCCGATAGCGCGGGCTCGACCATCCGCACGCGGCCGAGGAGCACTTGCCCGGTCGAGCCGTCGATGGTGATGACGTCGCCCTTCTTGAGCACATGCCCGGCGACCGTCATCGTGGCGGCGGCGTAATCGATCCGCAGCGCGCCGGCGCCGGAGACGCAAGGCTTGCCCATGCCACGGGCGACCACCGCCGCATGCGAGGTCATGCCGCCGCGCGTGGTGAGGATTCCCTCCGCCGCGTGCATGCCGTGAATGTCCTCAGGGGAAGTTTCGATGCGCACCAGGATGACACCGCGACCCTGTGCCTTGAGGGCTTCGGCATCGTCGGCCGAGAATACGATCTCGCCGGCCGCCGCTCCGGGCGAGGCCGGCAGCCCGGTCGCCACCACTTTGCGTTCGGCATTCGGATCGATGGTCGGATGCAGGAGCTGGTCGAGCGCGCCGGGCTCGACTCGGTTCACTGCTTCGCGCTGCGTGATCAGCCCCTCATTGGCGAGCTCGACCGCGATCCGCAACGCGGCGCGCACGGTGCGCTTGCCCGAGCGCGTCTGCAGCATCCACAGCTTGCCGCGCTCCACCGTGAATTCGAGGTCCTGCATGTCCCGATAATGCCGCTCGAGCAGTCCGTAGATGCGGGTCAGCTCCTTGAATGCCTCCGGGAGCACCTGCTCCATGGACGGCTTGTCCGAACCAGCCTCCCGGCGCGCCGCCTCGGATATCTCCTGGGGCGTGCGAATGCCGGCGACCACATCCTCGCCCTGGGCGTTGATGAGGAACTCGCCATAGAGGCGCTTCTCGCCGGTCGAAGGATTGCGGGTGAAGGCAACGCCGGTCGCCGACGTCTCACCCATGTTACCGAACACCATCGCCTGGACGTTGACGGCGGTGCCCCAATGCTCCGGGATTCCATGCAGGCGGCGATAGGTGATGGCGCGTTGGTTCATCCATGATCCGAATACCGCCCCGATCGCGCCCCACAATTGCGCGTGCGGGTCCTGCGGAAACGGCTCGCCGCGCTCCTCCTCGACCCGCTCCTTGTAGCGGGCAACGAGCGCGATCCAATCATCCGCGTCGAGCTCGGTGTCGAGCGTATAGCCCTGACGGTCCTTATGCTCGTCGAGCAGCTCCTCGAAATGATGGTGCTCGACCCCGAGCACGACATCGGAATACATGGTGATGAAACGCCGATAACTGTCGTACGCGAAGCGGCGGTCGCCCGCCTGCCGCGCCAGTGCTTCCACGGTCACGTCGTTGAGCCCGAGATTGAGCACTGTGTCCATCATACCGGGCATCGAGGCCCGCGCGCCCGAGCGCACCGAGACAAGCAACGGGTTCTCGTGGTCGCCGAACTTGCGGCCGGTCAGGCGACCGACCTGCCCGAGCGCCGCATCGACTTGGGTGTGCAGCTCCTTCGGATAGTTCTTGGCGCCGGCGTAATAGGCAGTGCACACCTCGGTCGTAATGGTGAAGCCGGGCGGTACCGGCAGGCCGAGATTGGCCATCTCGGCAAGACCGGCTCCCTTCCCGCCGAGCAGATTGCGCATATCTGCTCGGCCTTCCGCCTTGCCGCCCCCGAACGCATAGACCCATTTCGCGGATCGTGGCGCGGCTGAACGGGACGCAGCGGTGTGCGCCGCTCCGCGCGGCGATTTTGCAGGCCGCGCTGACTTGCGCCCCGACAAAGCCTTGGCCTTCGGCTTGACCTTCGGCTGCGCCTTTGCCCGCGACTTCTTTCGCGCCCTTTGCGGCGCCTTGGTTTTCGTCTTCCTTGCGTGCGATTTGGCCATGGGTCACGACATGAGGTCTTGAATGAGCCGTACGGCTAGCCGGCGCGAGCGCATGGGACTGCACTCCGTCACCGTACGAAATGATAAATCCCGTTGAGGCCGACGAGGCCGATTACGATGAGATAAATGGCAACCACATAGTTCAACAGTCGCGGCACGATCAGGATCAGCACGCCGGCGATCAGCGCGACCAACGGCGTGATATGAGCGGAAGTCAGATGCATCGAAAGCTCCTGCCTGGAACTGGTACTGCAAAACCAAGGAAGCAGGCAGCCGGTTCCCTTTGGAAAGGCGGCCCTGAGGACGATTCTAGGAATCGCATTGGTATGAGGATAAACTGAGGCTCGATGCAAGGGGCATGCATGTCGCGGGAGGACGTGGCGAAACGGGGCTGGCGATACCAGAGTCGTGGCGTAACAAAAGACCGACCTCACAGGACAAGATGACGAAGACAAAGATTACGAAGACTAAAGATGGCGAAGACAAAAACGACACATCCCAGATGACAAATTGAAATGACAAGCAAATGGATCGCGCTGGCGGCGCTGGCGCTCGCGAACCTCGCGGTCGACGCATCGAACGGCAGCGCCCTCGCCCAGAACTACCCGACGAGGCCGATCCGCGTGCTGGTCGGGTTCTCCCCGGGCGGCCCAGCCGACGTAATGGCGCGTCTGATCGGCCAAAGCCTGTATGCATCGCTCCGGCAGCCCATTGTGGTGGAGAATCGGCCGGGCGCCGGCGGAACAATCGCGGCGCGTGCGGTCGCCGAATCCGAGCCCGACGGCTACACGCTGCTGCTCGGCAATACCAGCACGCTCGTCATCGGCCCGCTGATGTACAAGAACGTCGGCTATGATCCGCTGAAAGCCTTCGCGCCGATCGCTGAGCTTGGCACTACGGCCGACATTCTGGTGGTCAATCCGCGCTTTCCGGCCAAGACGCTCAAAGAGCTCATCGACTACGCCAAGTCCAATCCGGGCAAGCTGAACTTTTCCTCGCCCGGGATCGGCACACCGCCGCAGCTGATCGGCGAGATGCTCAAGCTCCGAGCCGGCATCGATATCGTGCATGTCCCCTACAAGAGCGGCGGACAATCAATCCAGGCGGTGATCGCCGGTGAGGTGCAATTCACCTTCGAAAATCCCGCCGTCGCGCTTCCTCTGGTTCAGGCCGGGACCGTCAGAGCACTGGCGGTCACGAGCGCGACGCGCCATCCGCAGGCGCCCGACGTGCCGACCCTCATCGAGGGTGGATTGCCCGACTTCGTGTCGGTGTCCTTCACCGGGGTGGTTGGACGCGCCGGCATGCCGCCCGCGATCGTGGCCAAGCTCAATTCCGCCATCAACGAAAGCCTGCAGGCGCCGGAGGTGGCCGCAACGCTTGCCAAGCTTGCGGTCGACGCCAAGGTCGAGACACCGGCCGCATTCGGAGCCTTTCTCAACGAAGAAATGGCGACCATGAAGCCGGTCATCAAAGCCGCCGGACTGCTCGGCGCGGAATGAAGCTCACACTTCGGCTGATCGCAACTTCGGCTGACAGTCACTTCGGCGGCTGCTTGAAATAGCTCAGGTCCGGCGGCGGCTCACCCTTCCTGATTGGCATCAGCTTGCCGTCTCCGCTCAACAGATAGACTTGGTTGCCTATGGCGATGTTGTAATTGCCCTCGGTGCAGTTGTTCTCGGTCCAGGTGACCTTCGGGAGCCTCCGGTAGCTCTTGAACGCCGACCACGGACGCGTCAGCGCGTTGTCGATCGTGGTCATCTCGTCGTGCAGGATTTTCGGGTCGTTCTTGTCCAGATAGATGCGCTCCTTGATGATCGCCTGGCCGTCCTCGCTGAACGGAATCCCGGTCTGGTCGAAAAGGCGCGGCACCCTGAGGTCGCGCGTCTCGATCTCAAGGGTGTCGTAGCGCCCGCTGCCGCTCGTATCGAGCCATCGGCCGATCGAGTAGCCCGGGAAGATCGGGTCTTGCTCCTTTGGCCAATCACGCCCGTCGGTATAGATGCGGCGCGTCTCCGAGGTCATGATCTCGTAAAGGACGAAGGTGGTCTTCTCGGTGATAACGAACTCGAACGGGAACACAATGCCCATCTGGAACGGCATCCCCATCGGAATGCATTTGACGCTGCTGATGTATAGCCCCTGCCCGCCGGTCGCCTGATCGGCCATGCTCTCCTCGTGCATGCGTCGATAGGGCTCCTTGAGCGGCGCCTGCTGACCGCGGCCCTCGGGTTTGCTTGGATCGTAGCGCGGCGCACCCGCATCCGCTTTGATCCACTGGCCGTTCCAGTCCGGATACTTGGACTCATCAAACGCCTGCGCGGCAAAGGGGGGCGAAAGCGCCATCAAGAAGGTCGTCAGCGCTATGAGAGAAAGCAAGGTCCGGGAAGGCATAAATGCTCCAAGAGGGTTGGGCGAAAGCGTCGGGTCCCTCAGGTTCCTATCACCATTCCGGTGAATTGGCATGGGTTTCCAAGCCGCAGTTTTCCGCGCACGCCCGAGCTGCTATGTTGTCGGGCCGCCGGCGAAGGCCTGCCGGGCGGGTCAATTGTACCGCCATCCAATGCGTGTCCTCATCATCGAAGACCACCAGCGCCTGGCCAACTTGATTGTCGATGGGCTGGCCGGCTTTGGCATCGGCGCCGACACCTTTCCCAATGCCGAGGATGGTCTCGCGGCCACCAGGAGCATCGCCTATGACGCTCTCGTCCTCGACCTTGGCCTGCCGGATCGCGACGGGCTCGATGTGATCCAGGAGCTGCGCGCGAAGTCGATCCGAACTCCGATCCTCATTCTGACGGCGCGCAGCGGCATCGACGACCGCGTGGAAGGTCTCGATCGCGGCGCCGACGATTATCTGCCCAAGCCGTTCGCCATGAAGGAGCTCGCCGCAAGACTGCGGGCGCTGTTGCGCCGTCCCGGTGGGCCGCTCGGAACCACGATCGACATTGCCAATCTCTCTTTCGACACGGCTGCGCGACAGATCAAGGTCGACGGACGGGTCGTGGCGATCTCGCGCCGGGAGCTCGACGCTCTCGAAGTTCTGGTGCGCCGCGCCGACCAGGTCGTGCCCAAGCGAATGCTCGAGGACACGATCTACGGGCTCAGCAACGACGTCACCGCCAACACGGTCGAAGCCCTGGTCTCGCGGTTGCGGCGACGGCTTGAGGCCATGCATGCGGGCGTATGCATCCATACGCTGCGCGGCATCGGCTATCTCTTGAAGGAATGCGCCGGAAGCAACTAGGAACGAACGCATATGTCGCTCGCGCGCAAGATCATCCTGCGGCTGATGCTGACGACCCTGGTGGGGACTGCCGTCGCCTATGGCTGGCTCTACCTCAAGGCCTCGCATGTTCAGAGCTATCTGGAACAGCGCGCTCTGGTGCAGCAGGCGCGCGAGATCGCCGACTTCGTCGGCGTCAGCGGGGACGGCTCGCTCACGCTCACCCTGCCGCCGCGGTTATCAGAAGCCTACAACAGCATCGACAGCAGCTACCGCTACGCGGTGCGCGACGAAGCCGGGCGCATCGTCGCCGCCTCCAGCCGCGGGATCGGACCGCTGCCCCTACGGACCGCCAAGGAGCGCCGCGTCTACGAGCAGGGCAGCGGCGAGAGCCATGTCATTGGCGCCGCCATCGAGACTGCCTACGGGCAGAGAAACTTCACGACCCAGGTCGAGGAGATCGGATCGCGGCTTCCCTCGATCAACGCGGCTGTGTTGAATGAATTTATCGCCGATGGCGGTTGGTTCATCATCGTCTTTCTCTTGGTCCAGCTCGGCATCAGCGTCGCCACGGTGCGCCGCGGACTGCAGCCGCTCGAGAAGCTGTCGGCGCTTGCCGGCAGGATCAATCCCGGCAACTCCAATATTCGCCTGCCGGAATCGGGCGTGCCGCAGGAAATCCTGCCGCTCGTCGCGGCAGTCAATAGCGCACTCGACCGGCTGGATGAAGGAATGCAGCAACAGCGCGAGTTCACTGCCAATGCGGCGCATCAGCTGCGCACGCCGCTGACGGTTCTCGCCGCCCACATCGATATGATGAGCGACAAGTCGGTCGCCACCAAGCTGCGCTACGATGTCGATCTCATGAGCCGGATTGTGACGCAGCTCCTCTTGGTCGCGCGCCTCGAAAATCTGAACATCAGCGTCGACGATCAGGTCGAGCTCAATGCGATGGTCAGAGAAGCGGCTGCGAATCTCGGCGCCCTGGCGATCGCCAACCACAAGACGCTGGAGGTCGATGAGCCTGCCACACCCGTCTATGTGCGCGGTAACACCGGCGTCGTGATTGCCGCGGTCAGCAATCTGATCGAGAATGCGCTCAATCACAGCCCGCCCGGAGGCGCGGTCAAGATCCGGGTAACGCCCAATCCCTCCATTGAGGTGCTCGATTCCGGTCCAGGCGTTCCGGAGCATTTGCGGGAGCGGGTATTCGAGCGATTTTGGCGCGGCGAGGCGAGTCGGGAAGGCGCAGGGCTCGGGCTTGCGATTGTGCGGCGCATCATGCGGGCGCTGCGGGGCGATGTTTCGGTATCCGATGCTCCGGGGGGCGGGGCGAAATTCTCTTTGGATTTTCCGGTGTTCAGTGCCGAGGCCTGACCGATCTCGTGAGCGCGCGCCCGTAATGATGTCATCGCGCTCGGCGGGAGCCCGGTTGCGGCGCTAAGTGATTAATCCGTCACGGATTCTCCCGTCAGCTTGTCGTCAGCAATGCCCATTATAAGCGGCACGACGGGTCTTTTCGCATTTGCCTTCCTAAATCGTCGCAAGTTTGGAAACAGCTGAGCTCAATTGAGCTTTGATCAGGGAGTGACACCCATGTTGCAGCATGCTCGCCGCATCGGTCTTGGTCTTGTAACAACGCTCGCCGTCGCCACAATTGCAGGGCCAGTTTGCGCTGCCGACAGCTTCGAGCTTTCGAGCGTTAAGGCAGTAAAGCCGACACTCGTCGCAACGGCCGACGCCGTCAAGAAGGGCGATTTCGCCAAGGCCAAGGAGCTGTTCGACGACTACGACTCGGCCTGGAATGGCGTCGAGGTCTACATCAATACCCGCAGCAAGGACATGTACAACAAGATCGAGCTCGATCTGCAGGACCGCATCAACAAGGAGCTCGCGGAGCCGAAGCCCGACCAGGCGAAGATCAGCGCGGATCTGCAGGAGATGATCGGCAAGTATGACGAAGCGATCGACATGATCGCCAAGGGTCAGCCGCTCAACCCGCTCTACGACGACGTCGCCAAGCTGCGCATGGAGCGCTCGCACCTGCGTGAGGTCGTGCCCGCCCTCAAAGCGGGCAACATCGCCAAGGCGAAGAAGTCCTACGAGGCGTTCGATGCCGGTTGGGATCCGATCGAGGACTTGATCAAGGCGCGATCGGAAGACGCCTATGTGGCGATCGAGAAGGGGATGATCCAGATCGAGCAGGCGCTGATGCCGGAGAAGCCCGATGTCGCCGCGGTCACCGCTTTGGTCGGCAGCGTGAACACCCAGTACAACAATGCGCTCGCCATGGTGGTGAAAGAGGCGCGCGGCCAGAAGTAAGAATAATAACAGCCTGGGAGGAGGCCGCACATGGATGCGGGTCGACCTAAAGCGGACGCGGACACCGTCGTCCTGGAACGGCTTCGCCTGTGGGTGCTGGGCGTGATCGCGCTCGGCCTCATCGGAACGATGACGGAGCTCATTCTGCTGGAGCATGACGAGAAGGCGCTGCAGTTCGTGCCCCTCGTCCTGATGGTCCTTGGAGCGATCACGATCATTTGGAACCTGGCCGCCAAGGACACGGCAAGCCTGCGCACGCTTCAGATCGTGATGGGCCTGTTCGTCCTGTCGGGCTTCGCAGGCATGGCAGCGCACTTCAACGGCTCACTGGAGTATCAGCTCGAACTCAATCCGGACTTGAGCACCGGCGAGCTTCTGCAGAAGATTTTCCACGCGCAGGCGCCGCCCCTGCTCGCCCCTGGCATGATGATACAGTTAGGCTTGCTGGGCCTCGGCTATGCGTTCACCGACATCCGCTACAGAAGGAGTGCGTAAGATGGCTCTCAACAGAACAATTGCGGCGGTGCTCTCTGCGTTTGTCGGCGCGCTCGCGCTCGTTTCGGTCCTCTCCGCGCCCGCGGGCGCGCAGGCCGGCAAGCTCGTCGATTTCAACACCGCGTCGGAAAGCGACCTGCAGTCCTTGCCGCACATGACCCCCGACATCGTGAAGGGCCTGGTCGCCAAGCGTCCGTACAAGACGATCGTCGATCTCAACAAGTATCTGGTCGAGCAGAAGCTCACGCCCGACCAGACCAAGGAGGTCTACAGAAAGGCGTTCGTGCCGATCAATTTGAACACCGGAACGAAGGATGAATTCCTGCTGATCCCCGGCGTCGGGCCGCGGATGTCCGGCGAGTTCGAGGAATATCGGCCATGGAAATCCTGGGCTCAGTTCGACAAGGAGATCGGTAAGTATGTCGGTCAGACCGAGACCGACCGGCTGAAGATGTACTTCTTCATCCCAGGCGTCTGAGCTCTCGGGCTGCAGCGGGGCGTATCAAGTAACGCCCCGCTCTTCGTTTCAGAATTGCCAGTGGAAGCGGCCGGCAAAGATGTTCACCGGCCCGTTGTCGGTGTTGTAGCCGGGATTGGCGACGAACTGGTAATCGAAGGTAAGCTTCGTCGAAGAGGACAGCGCGTAGCTGTAGTACATCTCGAGAATCTGCTCGAGGCCGGGGTTCGGCAGCTTCCCGTCGCCGATGAGGATGCCGAGGCCCCCTGCGTTGAAGAACGCCTGATGCACACTACTGATGTTGTTGAGGACTCCGGCGACGCCGATCGTATCGTCGGGTCTGCCCCAATCCTTGCCGGTGAGAGAAACGCCCGCTTCCAGAGTGCGATCTATATCGGTGAAGTCCCATGGCTCGTGGTTCGGGTCGGCCCAGCCGGCGCGGGCAAACACCCCCAGGGTCTCGCTTACTTGCTGCTCAAGGTTGAGGCTGACGCCCGGACGGCTCGTATATTGCCGAACTGCAGTGATGTCGGCTGGCTGGCCAGTCATGGCGGCGAGCGCGATGGCGTCGGCATAGCTCCCCATTCGGCCGCGGGTGAGATATCCGGTGATCTTCAACTTGCCCGGCTGCCCCCAGAGCTCATGCCGTTCCTCGATCTCGCCCACCAGCTGAAATTGATCGAAGCTGTTATCGAGGACGCCGCCCAGCGGGCTGTTTCCGCCCGCCGGAGTTGCCGAGGTGTCGAACACCCCGCCGCGCAGCGTCCAGCGGTCCTGATACCACTCGGCGGCGGCGCCATAGGTGTTGCCCCAGCCGTCGCCGACATAGTCGAACGTGCCAGCATTGATGACCGACCAGTTGAGGAAGTCAGTCTTGGAGTTGTTCGCATATTTGTTGGTGTCGAACAGGTCGGTAATTGCAATTCGACCTGCCGTCAGCACCACGCGATTTGCGGTCTGGGAACCCGCAAAGATATTCTGGTCGGCGTCCACCTTCTCGGTCTCGCCGCCGAGGTCGATAGTGTCGCGAACGAAAAAGCGTTGTATGCGCGCATAAGGGTAATCTGATCCGAGCTTGTAAGCTTCCGCGCTTGAGTAGCCCGCAATTCCGTGCGTGTTGGCAATGCCGAAGCCTTGGTCGATCTCAGGATTGATCCACAACTCGGCGCCCTGCCACAGACGCGCCCCGAAAAAGAGCGTCGCATCGACGGTTTCGCGCCCTTGGCCGGACGCCGGAAGGCTGTTGGGACCTTGGATAGGCGCATGGATCGGCGGATAAGCCTGCTCAGTGAACGTGAACTGACCGTGGAAGTTGAATTCATCCTCATCGGGCGCTTTCGGCGCCTTGAGCAGCATTTTCTTCGAATTCGACGGCGCCTCCTTCTCGTCGAACCGGTAATTCAGGAACGCACGCACTTCCTGCAATTCAAGATTCGACGTGAACGTCTGCCCGAATGTCGGGAAGCTCACGCTTTGATTGCCGAAATCGGCGAACAGGTATTCGATTCCCCCGGTCCAATGGGGGACGACCGGAACCTCGACACCGGCGCCCGCCGCCCAGCCCAGTCGCCACAGGAACGGCATGTCGGCCGTGCCACTTGAGACCTGCGTGAGGGTGAGCTGGTCGTACGCAAAGGCGAACCCGCCCGTCGCGTAGAGCAGCCAGTTGCCAGGCGAATAGCCCAACCGCGCCCGCACGGTGCCGAAGTGCAGCATACTCTCCGAATAGGTTTCGAGGCCGTTCTTCGGCGAGATGAGCGTCGAAATGCCCCCGATGGTGAGTCCGGAGGCGGGGTCCGGGAAGGGCGGAAAACTCCAGTCCGCCACGGCACCGAGCACTACGCGGTTCGGGAGCATTTTATCGTAGCCGACCTGTATCCCTCCGAAGAAGCTTCCCGATTCCTTGAAGATGTCGAGCCCTTGCCACATGTTGACGGAGCCCGAGTTGGGCGGGCTCGTCCAATCCGAGGTGCCCCAGGCGAGGCCCAGATGACCACCGGCGTAGAAGCCAGTCCAGTCGTAAGCGGAGGGAGCGCTACGCGGTGGCGCCTTGAAGTTCAGATCTGCGGCGGCGGCTCCGCCGACGGAGGCCAGGACCATCGCGGTCGTGGACAGTGCCAGCCGGCGCAACGTCGATAACCGCAACTTGGCCGCACTCGTATGCCTGACGGTACATGCTCCCGACCGCACCATGCCCCCCGGGTTTCTTGATTTGCCGAGAACCTCTGGTCCCGGCCCAGGGCTGATATTAGTCATCTGCCGACCTGACGCGCAGCTGACAAATGTCTCAGTTAGCAAAACAATTACGCCACCGTTGCCAAACGGCAACACCTGGCTCTCGTTAAGGGCAATGGCAAGCGTCCGGATACCTACTGGCGAGGGCGGAGGTCGAGGCCCCGCCTTGGATTCCCTGCGACTCAATCAGCAGTCGGCATGTGAACGGTCCGCGTCGATTCATCCTTCGCGCGCCCCTCAGCGAGCTCGCGTCCTTCAACGATGTAGTGGATGCTTTCGGCCACATTGGCCACATGATCGCCGATCCGCTCGATATTCTTGATGGAGAGCAGGAGGTCCGTGCAATAGCCGATGCGGTGTGCGTCCTCCATCATGTAGGTCAGCAGCTCGCGAAAGCGCGAATTGTAGACGGCGTCCACTTGCGCGTCAGCGCGCCAGACCTGCAGGGCTTTGGCGGAATCGCGTTGGGCATAGCTCGCCAGCGCCTCTTTCAATTGATCAAGCACCAGCTCACCCATGCGCTCGACGCCAAGGACGACATCGTTGATTCGAAATTGGTCCTCCGAGCGCAGCACTCGCTTTGCTATGCCCTCGGCGAGATCGCCGACGTGCTCGAGATCATGGGCAATTCGCGAGGTCCCGACGATCTCGCGCAAGTCCATGGCGACCGGCTGACGACGGGCGATCGCCACTATTCCCTTCTCCTGGATTTCACGGTGCAGGGCATCGACCGCATCTTTATTCATGACCACGCTCTGAGCGATCTCGAAATCCTGCCCGGCCAGTGCATTGATCGCGCCGGCAACCTGTTGCTCCACCAGGCGACCCATCTCCACGACCTTGCGCGTGAGATCATCGAGCTCTGCGTCGAACCTCTTTACCGTATGCTGTTCCATTGTTGGCCACCTCCTGCGGTCTCGCCTTTGCTCAGTCCAGCGCTGCCTCGCCAGGTCAGCAGTCCGCTCGATGCGATTTCTACCAGCCTGCTCCATTGACAATGTGACAAGACTGACCGGGTGAACGGGCCTCGGCGATCCGCGCCTTCCTGCGCGGTATCAGCGCGCGTGCGCGAAGCCTCCACAGCTCATGCGGCGAGGTCCGGCGCGGACCGAATGAGTTCATCGCATCCTCACGCCGCGAGTGGCCATCCGCGCCACAGCCTTGGTGGGCAGGCTTGCCGGGTCGCGATTGCGGTGGGACCAAAAGCTCCTGTTCAAGTTCAACTACAGCTATCAAGCTCCGCACTCTGCTGGACGCTCCGGGCCGACGCGCAAGAGATCATTCATCCGGGCGGCAATATAACTGGTCCGCTCAATCCACCGCAGCCCATCCCGCCTTGCTGCGGGCAAGCGCGTGGCTCCATCAAGTTCTAGATCGAGCGATTTTGTGTCCCACCACGGAGGTGCAGTCCAGTTCGTGCTCATTGTAAAATACAATGAATTAACAATAGCCGGCCTTTGGAGTGCACCCCATCGATGAGACACGCGCATGTTCCGATCGAAAAGGCTCACTCCAGTCGTCACCCGCGGGCATAGCCCGTCGAAGACGGGCGTAAACGCCCTTATGACCCGCGGGTCCATCTTTTTCGCAAGAAGGATAGATTGCCGGGTCAAGCCACGGCAAGCCTGGCAATGACGCTGAAGTGGATCAATTCGACCGGGAACCGCCTTAGGAACTGGTTGTTGCGCCGCCCAGTGTTCACTCGGCCGCTTGGCTCATCTCATGCTCCTCACGTGGCGGTCCTTCGGTTTCGCCCTCCAGCCTGGGCTTGGGTGATCCTATACCACGCTTGCCTTCGAGCCGCGCGATTCGTTCCTCGAAGACTGTGATTTGAAGCGTTCGCAAAAAGGCGTCTACCAGCTTGAGCAGCGCAGCGGCCTCGGCGGGGGTGACCTCTCCGGATCCGACCGCTTCGATGATGGCGGCGACCGCAGAGGCTGCGTCCGCAGCAGAGTTCAGCGGCGGAAGTTCGAAGCTGATCGTGCGCTCCCGCAGGCGCGGCGCAATGCGGTCCAAGCAGAGGCGCACCGCCGCCATGTCGCCGCGTTTGGCCAGGTCGATGGCGGCGCGAATGATGTCCTCGGCCTCGCCCGCAAACATCTCTTCGGCGAGGATCGTGGATTTACCGCGCGCACCTACGGGCCGCCCGGCCGGATTTCCGCTTTGTCCCTTTTGAAACGGCATGTGACAGATCCTTTCAGGTTGCGCTTTCCGCCGGAGCGACGGATGTGGAAGGGTTTCGTGGCTGCTGCGGGCGCCGGGTTACGCACGACAATTTGCGCACAGCAAAAAGCCCGGCGCGGTTTCCCGCCCGGGCGCACTCCGTGAGTTTCAATTTCGTAAGTAGTCTGATTTGCCGGACGCCGTCAAGCATCCGATTTTAGCATTCTCGCACTTTCGAGCTCATACCGCGCACAGCCCGTCGAAGACGGCGTGAGCGCCTTTATCTGGTGGGCATCCACACCTTGCCCGCTGCACCCGGAGCAACAAGAGGTGAATGGCGGGCCAATTCCGGGCAAGCCCATCCATGGCAAAGGAGACATGTTTCAATTCGACTGGGAACCGCTTTTCACAACGCCGCCCGGCGCCGGCACCGGCCGCAGTTGATCTGCATCAACAACTTTCTGCAAAATTCTGTCAGCCTGGAAACCGCACCAACGGAAAGCGTGGTCCGCGGCTGCAAGAAAGCTTCAGTAACACGCTAAGGAGGAGGCATACCATGGGAACTCTCGGGCGCATTATCCGATCGCAGTCGATTGGAGCAGCTGCCATCGTCGGTCTCGGCTTGATTGTCGCGACCAGCTTCACGGCTTTGGGCCAGAATCAGGGGTCGGCAAGCGCCAAGGATGAGATATTCGCGCGCAAGACGCTGATGGCGACGATTGCCAGGAACATGTATCCCATCGATGAGATGCGGCAGAACGGCAAATATGATCTCGACAAAGGGCGCGCCAACGCCGACGCGATCTCCGGAATGCTGATGGCTTTTCCCCATCTTTTCCCGCCCACGACAAACACCTGGAGCGACAAGGCTCCGCGCGACCCGGCCGTGGATACCTTCGCGTCCCCGACGATCTGGGAGGCTTACGACTCTTTCTACAAGGAGGCGCAGGCGGCCTCGAAGATTGCCTTTGACCTGAGCAATGCGCAGAACGATGTGGAATTTCGCACCAAGGCCAGAGACCTGCGGCTCGCGTGCGACACCTGCCACGCGGACTATCAAAAGAACAATTGAGCATTACCCGATCGGCCGCGAGTGAGCCGCCGATCGCCCATCGCCTCTTCGATATATCGCTGCTCACTGCGGTAAATCGACCGGCTCCGGCTTCTCGACAACATCGACGCGGTTCCACCAGCCGCCGCCGAGCGCGTGATAGAGCGCGACCGTGTCGGCAAAACGGGCAGCTCGCGCCCGGACCAGCGTGATCAGCGCCTGCTGGTAGGTCTGCTGCACCGGCAGCAATGAAAGCACGCCGATGTCGCCGAGCCGCAGACGGTGGCGCATGATATTGAGGCTTTTCGCCGCCGCGGCCTCGGCGTCGAGGGCCTTCTGCAGCGCGACGGCATCCGACTGCAAGGCGCGCAGCCCATCGGCGACATGCGGCGCGTGCGCGAAAGCGGCCCTTCAAATGGCCTCATTCAAGTTGTTGGGCGATCCTTCATTCCCTTCCACGTCGCCACGATACTAAGCTAATCTCCCGCCCGAACGCAGGAAGGGAGATTGGCATGCGCCGGCGGCACGATCTCGTTTTGCTCGCGATATGGGCGACGGCGACGGTTGCCCTGGTCCAAGCGTCGGCCCCTGCCGCGGAACCGGCAAGCACCGGCTCGCGCAGCTCCGTATCCGTCCCTGATCTGTCCGGCCTCTGGACCAAGCCATATCTCGGATGGGAAATGCCGTTATCCGGTCCCCGTCCGGTGACCAACAAGAACCGCCGCAGACAGCTTTTCGATATCGACGGCCGGCCCTGGCCGGCTGCCACCGCCCCGCTCGTCAACACGGCCTCCAAGCTGCTGGGCGATTACGAGAACCCCATCCTCAAGCCCGCGGCCGCGGAGCTGGTCAAGCAGCGTGGCGAGAACGAGCAGCACGGCACCCCCAATGCGAGCGCGCGCAATCAGTGCTGGCCCGAAGGCCTGCCGGCAATTTTTCGCGACATGACGATGGCGATGCTGCAGCAGAGCGACAAGATCACGCTCCTATATGATTTTGACCACGAGGTACGGCACGTGCGGATGAATCAGCAGCATCCCGCGCAGGTGACGCCAACCTGGTACGGAGATTCGGTCGGTCATTATGAAGGCGACACCCTGGTAATCGACACCGTCGGGATCAAGGTCAGCCCCATCACCATGGTGGACAATCTGGGTGTCCCGCAGAGCCCGGCGATGCACGTCGTCGAGCGCTATCGGCTCATTGATTACGCGGCCGCAAGAGAAGGGCAAACCAGAGGCTTGCAGGAGAACTTCTTCATCGGTGGCGGCGGCGATTCCGGCTCGCCGCTCGACCCCGCCTATCGCGGCAAGGGGCTGCAGCTTGCGTTCACGATCGAGGATGACGGCGTTTTCACCGCGCCCTGGTCCGCCACGATCACTTACCGCCGCGCATTGGGCACCATGGTGGAAAGTGTTTGCGCTGAGAATCCGCGCAGCACCTTTGTGGGCCGGGACAGCGACATTCCGCGGGCGAGCGAGCCGGATTTCTAAGCGAGGAGCATCGGAGGAATAATCATGCGTCTGAGAGGAACCTTTCGGGGGCGGGCCGCCACTCTCGCGTTTCTGCTGTTGCTCCCATGTATGCGGCCCGCGAGCGCACAAGGCCTGATCAAGAAGACCTACCTGCCGATCGAGCTCGCTTACGAGGCGCTGACCACCGCGGTCGCGACCTGTGCGGCTCAGGGCCAGCATGTCAGCGGGGTCGTGCTCGACCCGGACGGCCTGCAGCAGGCGTTCCTGCGCGGCGACGGCGCCGGCATCCATACGGTGGAGACCGCCGACTACAAGGCCAATACCACGCTGTCGTTCCGAACCGATGGCGTCGACCTGGTGGAGCGCTCAAAGACGCGGCCGCCGCCCGGCCCGATCGGCAAGCTGCCGCGTCTCCTGCTCGCCCAGGGCGGAGTGCTGATCAAGGCGGGCGACGAGATCGTCGGCGCCATCGGGATCAGCGGCGGGGCCGGGAACAATATCGATACGGCGTGCGCGCGCGCCGGCGTCGACAAGATCAAGGATCGGTTGAAGTAGGGAGATCGCCATGGCCTGGACGCGTAACTTGCTGTTCCGCCTTGCCGTGCTCGTTGCATTCGCACAACCTGCGGCCTCTGCCGAAGGGCTCGTGAGCACCAAGCGCCTGTCGGCCCCGCTCGCGGCCGAGCTCGCGATGGCGGCGGTCGCGGCCTGTGCAGAGAAAGACTATCACGTCGGGGTGGTTGTGCTCGACTACAGCGGAGTACAGCAGGCGGCGTTGCGCGGAGATGGCGCCGCTCCGCAGAACGTGCTCAACGCCAACGACAAGGCCTACACGGCCGCAAGCTTCGGCGCTGATACCGCCGACCTCGTCGCCCGCTCGAAGAACGGGGCGGTGTCGAGTGCCTTCGTCAAGGTTCCGCATCTGCTGCTCAACGCCGGCGGCGTTGTGATCAAGGTCGGCGACGAGGTCATCGGGGCAATCGGGGTAAGCGGCGCTCCCGGCGGTGACAATGACGCGGCCTGCGCCAAGACCGCACTCGAGAAGATCAGGGATCGGATGAAGTGAGCATGCTGCGCTTGCGGCACGCGAGCAGCCATGCGCCCCAACCGCGCATGAAGATCGACGCCGAGCAACGGCCGGCACGCGATGCGCGCCCGCGCTCGCGCTACTACAGCGGGCCGGTCTCAGATCATTTCGATGGCGTCCGGTTCTTCGATCCTGCGGGAGCACCCCCGCGCAATCCGGGCGGCCTGTTGCGCTGGAAGATCGGGAGCCGCTGGAGCGGCCGCCGAGCGAGATGGCCGGCCTGGGCGCCATCGCCTTATGTCGACCATCCGCCGGCGCGGGTCGAGGGAACGGATTGGCGCATCACTTTTGTCGGGCATGCCAGCTGGCTGGTGCAGACGACTCAAATGAACGTATTGCTCGATCCGGTCTGGTCCGCGCGCGCCTCGCCGTTGCGCGTCGCCGGACCCAAGCGGGTGAATGATCCGGGGATCGCCTTTACGGATTTGCCTCCGATCGACGTGGTCCTGGTAACGCATGCCCACTACGATCACCTGGATCTCGCAACCCTGTCGCGGCTTGCGGCGGCTCATCGCCCGCGGGTGATCACACCGCTTGGCAACGACACGATCATGCGCAACCACGATCCGTCGATTGCGGCCGAAGCCTACGATTGGGATGAGCGGATCGAGATCGGTTCCGGGCTGGCGGTGACGCTGGTTCCGACGCGCCACTGGTCGGCGCGCAACCTGTCGGACCGGAACATGTCACTGTGGGCGTCGTTCGTCATAGAAGCACCCGGCGGCTCTCTCTGTTTTGTCGGCGATTCCGGTTATGGGGATGGCACCCACTTCCGCCGCGTGCGCGAGCGCTGCGGACCGATAATGCTCGCGATCCTGCCGATCGGCGCCTATGAGCCGCGCTGGTTCATGCGCGAGCAACACATGAATCCCGGCGAGGCTGTGCAGGCCCTCGTCGATTGCGGTGCCGAGACGGCGCTCGCCAGCCATTACGGCACTTTCCAGCTCACAGATGAAAGCATCGACGCTCCCGTTATCGCGCTCGCCGATGCGTTGCGGACGGCTGGCATTCGGCCGGACCGATTCCGCGCGCTACGCCCCGGGCAGGTGTTCGCAGTGGGGTCCAGCCGCTAAAATTGGCATGGCGGATAGCAAGAGGCGGCGGCTCAACGCCGATCGCGGATGACTGGTCGGCCCTGATCGACTGCGAGATAGGGCTTCCCGCGCGACCGGGCTACCAGCGATTGAGCCTCGCGTCGTGTAAGGCTGAGGGCCTGATACACGTCCCGGAACGATCGCACGCGCTCGGCGCACTCTTCCACCAGCACTCGTAACCCTGGGGACAGACGGTCAAGTGTCTGGTCGCGTTTCGCGAAAAGAATGTCACAGACCCTTTCGCCGTTGTCCTGATAAACTTCCAGCCGCCAATGGCGAGTTTCCTGCTCGCGATGATCCATGAGCTCGCGGGCGACGTCGCAAGCATAGCTGTACGCTACTTCAGCGTTCGGCAGGTTTACACCGAAATTGTCCTCGACCCCGCAATCGTCATCACTGAGCTTGAATTTGTATATCGGCATGTCCCTTCCCGCCCCGGTTATTTACGAGCAGGTTAACATATCAATGCCGGGCTGTAGACATGGTTCACCTATAAACAATGCGCGACAGAATTGCGGTAGGAGACCGGTCAAGCACATTTGACTACCGTAAAACGAGACCTGAGTGCTCGCGGCCGGACCTGAGCACACCTGACGAACAATCCTGAAAAACAAGTTTTATCCAGGGGCTTAGTGGCTTGCGACCCGGTGCTCTGCCCGTCCGGCCTGCTGACCGGCGCAATTTCGCCGCGTTCATCTGGCACTTTCCAGCGTGGGATCGACGGGCAAGCGGTTCATTGAGCCGCAGCCGAGAGCGAGCGACCGATGGGCGAGATGCCGGCGATCGCGGTACCCTACTTGCCGGCGGGGCGGCCGATGGGTGTTTGCAGTTCCACGAAATGAAGACGGGGTGACTGCAAACCGGCGCGGCCATTTGCGCAAGGATTTGTGAAATGGCCCATTCATCCAAGATCCAGGCTGAGCTGCTGGCGATCAGTTGGTCCTTGATCGATGAGAGCAGGCGATTGCTGGCGATCGTTCGAGGATACCCGCAAGACATGGACGCTGCCCTGCTGACGAGCAGTCGCGAGCGCATCGCCGAAAGTAGGCGTTTGCTTGCGAGACTGACGGCCGAGACAGCGGTACCGATGGAGGCAACGGCCCCTCACCGTTCAGCGGCGCTTTCGGTCCGTGTCTTTCAGGAGGGATCGCGTTTCAAATGGACACTCAACACACCGAGTCATGAATCGCTCGGCCGCGGCATGGCAGAGACCGAGTTCAGGGCCAGGGTGGACGCATTTCAAGCGGGCATGACATATATCGATCGGGCGAAAGGCCGAACTTCGCCAAGCGGCGGTAGTCTGCACTGAATGTTTTGTGTCCCGGTCGCGATTTTCCGGCTCGACTAAAACCCGAAGGCATAGATCCTGTCGTCGGCACCGACATAAAGCTTGTCATTGGTCGCTATCAAAGTCTGGAAACGGCGCAGGCCGGTCATCGCCGTGGCCCCAGCGGCACCCAAGGGCACCTCCTCGCCGGTCTCGCCCTCGAAAGCGTGGAGGCGGTTATCGCCCTCCGCCCCGACCACCCAGACGATTGGCTCGGAGTGCCCGTCCGTGGTTGTGATCATCGGCGAGCCGCGGCCGCGAACCGCGCCGCACCAGGCGGTGCTCAAGCTCGGCTGCTCGGCGCCGGAGATCCTGAGCACCGTGAGATCGCCCGCAGGCTTGCCGGGCGGGCAATGCGCGCCCGTGCCCTCGAACGCCACGAAAGCGGCATCATCCGTCGAATAGACGGCGGGCGCGGTGCGGATCGCACGTTGCGAGACCAATTCATTGATTAGGCTCCCACCGATGCCGCCGAGATTGTCGCGATCAAGCAAATAGGCACGGCCGTCCTTGCCGAGCGCAACCACCAATGCCTTGCCGCCGCGGGCGCCGGGCACGTTGACCAGCGAGGGATTGGCGCCCCCGAGATCGAGGTCGCGCGCATCAAGCGCCCGCCAATTTTCCGGCGCGAAGAAATCACGCGCCTCGCCGGAGGTCTTGAGATCGGGTGACAGGCGGATCACGGCATTGCCGCCCATCCAACGCGTCGCCCCAAAGGTGTTGCCGGTGGCAGGATAGAGCGATTTGCCGTCGGTCGCGATGCCGCCGGGCGCCCAGATGCCGCCGCCGCGCGCCGGTGTGCTCCAGGCGATGACTTTCCGAGAATTATCCTGGCGCGGACTGCTCAGCGAGATGCCTACGACCCATCCGTGATAGGTGCCGCAATCGCCAAAGTGTCCGCCATACGGCACATAGACCCGGCCATCCAGGATGGCGAGCGCGCCGCGCTGGTTCTGGTCGCGGGCATTGAAGGTCATGCCCTGTTGGCCAAGCGCCTCCGCAACGTTCACCGGCCAGCCCGGCAGCGGCGCTCCGTCGCGCAGCCCCAAGGCAAACACCATATGACGAACGCCATCGGCGCCGTCGACCGCAGCCGCCACATAAAGGGTTTGCGTCTCTTCATCGATGACCGGAGTGCCGGTGACACCGAGCGGATCGATATTGCCGCAGCGAAGTGCCGATCTTGCAACCGGGCGACCGAGCGAACGGCTCCACAATTGCCGTCCTGTCGTGGCATCGAGCGCTTGCACCTCATTGCTTTCGGTTGCTGCAATAAGGATGCCCGCTCCGGCGTCGCGGAAGTAGAGCGGTTGCGCATAGAGATGACCATCGAGCCTGGCCTGGAAGCTCGTGTCTATGTGGATGCCGCGCGCGCGCTCCGCCGTGAGACCCGGCACCACGAAATTTCCGCTGCGGTCGAGAGCGCCATGGTGGGTGAGAACGGCATCGACCGCACCGCAGGGACCTGCGGACGCGAGCACGAGCGCGGCGACTAAAAACAGTGTGCGCATGGAAGCAGACATTGGAACCACCTCTCGCGCGATCGATCGGCGGTTCCGTATTCTTCGCAAAGCCGACTGGCAAGACTGTTGTTCGGTTACGTCGGCTCGCCGACCGAGGATGCGCTCAATTGGCTGCGAAGCCGAACAAGCGGGCCGGGTTCTCGACAAGAATGCGTTTCCTGACGGCCTCGTCCGGCGCGATGACGGCCAACAGATCGAGCAGATCACCTTCGTTAGGCGTGCGCCCGGGCGTGAAGGTGTTGCCGTGCGGCCAATCGGTTCCCCAGATCACCCGATCAGGCGCTGCCGCGATGACGGCTTGAGCAAAGGGCACCATATCCATGAAGGGGAGCTTGCCCTCAGGGCGGGCTTGCGGCACCGCGCTGATCTTATCGAAGCTGCACAGCTTCACCCAAAAGCGTTCATCCTTGAGTAGATCAAGCAGAAGCCGGAACGCCGGTTGATCGAGGCCGTCCGCGCCACGGACTCGCGCCATGTGGTCGATGACGGTCACCGTCGGCAGCGCGCGGATGAACCGCTTATGAGCAATGAAATCCGATGGATCGACATGCAGGTCGAGAACCCAGTCCAGCTTCTGCAGGATCGGCAGGTGCTCGCTCAGGTGCTGCTCGCTGCCGGGCCGGTCCTTCATCAAGTGAAAGCGTGCGCCGCGAATTCCGCCTTCGGCCAGCACCTGAAGAGATTTGGTGTCGAAAGAGGAATCAATATTGGCGATGCCGCGCGCAGATTCTCCCATTGCGGCGACGGCATTCAGAATGACCCGGTTGTCGTATCCGTGCGCTGTCGGAGTGACGAAGACCGCGCGGGAGAGCCCCGTGATCTTCTGCATGTTCCGATAATGCTCGATCGGCGCGGCGGGCGGCGTATAGCGGCGCTTGTCCGCATAGGGGAAAATATCGGGCGGACCGAAGATATGCGCATGCGTATCGCAAGCGCCTTTGGGAACGGCCCAGTGCGGCGCCCGCGTGTTGGGGTCCGGCGGCAGGCTCACGGGTATGGCGGAAGACATTCAGGCCTCGATGTCTGGGAACTTTCTAATGCGAGAGCAGGCACGGGACCGGGCTCTTGAGCAGGAGATCGCGCGTCAAGCCGCCGAAGATCCATTCGCCGAGCCGAGAATGTCCGTAGCCGCCGGCAACGATCAGGTCGACACGATCGTCTTGCACCAGGCGCCACAGCGAGCTGGTCACCGATACATCGATCCGGATCGCGCGCGCAGCCGCGCTGATCTCATGGCGCGCGAGAAACCGCTTTACGTCCTCGAGATGAGCTTGTGCAGCGGCTTCGTCGCGATCATCGCAGAATTCGACCACCGTAACGGTCTCGGCCCGGGCCAGCAACGGCAGCGCGTCCACGATTGCACGACGCGCCTCCTTGGTATCTTTCCAGGCAGCCGCGATGTGCCTGCCCGAGAGCGCCGCGGCCTCCGGCGGGACCAGGAGCACCGGCCGCCCGGCGCGGAGCAGCAGGGCACCGGGATCGACCGCCCGATAGGGATCGCGCATTATTGCATGCCGCCCCGCACCGACGATCAGGAGGTCGGCGGCGCGCGCCTCCCGCGCCACGAACTCCGTGGGCAATTCGAGCGCGGATCGCCATTCGACCGCGCCGGCCGCAGTCTTCGCGAGGGCGTAGAATGCTTCCCCTCGGCCTTTGAGCACCTCCTCGAGCGTTCGCAAATCAGCGACGTCGGGCACCGGCTCGATAAGCGCGATGTCACCGCTGAACGCGGGGCTCGGCGCCCAGGCCGAGATGCCGATCAGGGCCGCATTGAAGCGCCGCGCCAGATCGGCGGCGAGCCGCACGCGCGCGTCTGCGTATCATCGAGGTCGACATGCACCATCAATGTTTGTAGAGGCATCGGCCACCGGCGCTGGAGAGAGGAGACGCTTACAGCGTGGATTCTGTATTGCTCGCGACTTGGGCTTTCAAGGCTTCGCGCGATGCAGGATGCGGGTTGAGCCCCAGTAGCGCTGCACTCACGACATAAATGCCGACCGCGATAATGATCGCGGAGAAGACGAGTGAGAGCGCGCGCTTGCGCAACGTGAGACGCGCGCACAAGGCGATGCCGAGCGCACCGCCGATGGCGCCACCTATGACGAACAGAGCAGCGAGTCGCCAATCTACCAGCCCGGAGAGGGCGTAGCTCACGGCCGTGGTCACGCCGAAGGCCGTCACCGCAACCAGCGACGACCCGATGGCGCAGACGAGTGGCATCGCGGTCGCGGCGATCAGCCCCGGCACGATCAGGAAGCCGCCACCGATGCCGAAAAAGCCCGCCAGCGTGCCGACCGCGAGACCGAAGGCGATGAGCAGGGGCAACAGATGCGGTGCGCTTGCAAGCGTCAGTCGGACGTCGGCATCGCCGGTTGACGGCCGCGGGCGCAGCATCACCAGCCCGATCACCACCATGAGGGCGCCGAAGAGGCCGAGCAAGCTATCGCCCGGCACCATCTTGCCGAGCGCGGCGCCACCGGCTGCCCCCAAAGTCCCTACGCCCGCGAACACCAGCGCGCAGGACCATTTGACATTGCCGGCGCGGGCGTGACCGGCGAGGCTCGCGGCCGCGCTCGCCGCCACCGCAACCGCGCTGGTGCCGATCGCGACGTGCGGTGACGGGACGCCCACCACGTAGACCAGCAGCGGGACCGCGAGGATAGATCCGCCACCGCCGACGAGCCCAAGCGTAAAGCCGACAAGGATGCCGGAGAGAGCAGCCAGGCCGTCGGCGACGCCAAGCATCGGGAACTCCAAGAAGCGATTGGCAGCCTTGAAAAGCGCGGAAGCCGCGGACAGAATGATTATGACCAGAATGATGGCGCCAATCACGGAGTTTTTCGATGAGTCAACATATCCGCCCGGCGTTGGTTCGTCTTGCCGCTGCCGCCTGGGCCGCGGTGATCGCCAGCGCGGGCTCGAGCGCCAGCGCCGCCGATACCGCGCAAGTCAATCTCACAGAATGGTCGGCACCTGACATCAAGACGGTCGGCGACGATGCGCTCGGCAAGCTCATCAAATACGGCTATGCGCTGATGACCGACACCGCGAACCAGATCGGGCCCGCGGTCAACGATCCGGCGAAACGTTACTCGGGCAACAATCTCACTTGCCAAAATTGCCATCTCAAAGCGGGCACGCAGCCCTACGCGATGCCGCTCACCGGCGTCTGGGGCCAATTTCCGCAGTATCGCGGCCGCGAGGGCGAGATCGGAACGATCGAGGACCGCATCAACGGCTGCATGGAGCGCAGCATGAACGGCCGCGCCCTGCCGCTCGAGAGCCGCGAGATGAAGGCCTTCCTCGCCTACAGCAAATGGGTTTCAACCGGCATACCGGACGGGGTCAAGCTGATCGGTTCCGGCTCAATGAGCGTGAAGGAGCCCGGCCGCGCCGCCGATCTCGGGCACGGTGGAGAGGTTTATGCGCAAGTCTGCGCGACCTGCCACGGCAAGGACGGGCAAGGGCAGAAAGCCGCGAGCGGCAATGGCTACCAGTTTCCGCCGCTGTGGGGGCCCGACAGTTTCAACAATGGTGCCGGCATGGCGCGCATCCTGGGCGCAGCCGGCTTCATTCGGCACAACATGCCGTTCGGCACCACCTACGCGTCACCGGTCCTGAGCGATGCGGACGCCTATGACGTTGCCGGCTTCATCAACAGCAAGGCGCGACCAGAGCGCGCCAATCTGGACAAGGATTTCCCCAACCGACTGCAAAAGCCGGTCGACACCGCCTACGGGCCGTATGCGGACGATTTTCCCGCGGAGCAGCACAAGCTCGGCCCGTTCGGCCCGATCCGCGCCAAGATCAAGGAACTGCAAGCGGCGGCGCAGAAATAGGAGCATATGACGCGTCGTCCCCGCCGAAGGGCCGGGACCCATACGGCTACGCGCCATCGAGAGAACGTTGCGGTATGGGTCCCTGCTTTCGCAGGGACGACCGCGGGATGGGGGCGCTACGGCTTGACGTAGTGGTAGCCCTGCTCCTGCAGCTCGACCACGCGAACGATGCCGGCCGGCACGATGGTGGCCTCCGGGATGATCGGGATGGGTTTGCCCTCGCGCTTTTCCATCGCGGTCTTGGTGTTGTTGCAGGCCCCGAATGCCACCTGCGGAACGACCTTGCGCAGCGCATGGATCTCGTCCTTCACCGGCGAGGTATCGTCGCGCAGCATGTGCAGGCCCTGGCTATAGCAGACGATCTCGACTGCGAGCTCCTCGCCGGCCTTCTTGTACAGCTCGAAGGCGTTCCGCGTGTTGTTCATCGCGAGCTTCATGACGTCGGCATCGTTCTGGTCGACGTGGATGACCAGCTTGTGCGTCTTCTCGCCCTCGGCAGCGGCCTTGCGGGCGGCAAACGGCACCGCCAAGAGCGTCGCCGCCATTGCCCTGAAAATCCCTCTGCGATCCATTTCGCGTCTCCTTCGTTGTGCTGACTGCGCACCGCATGTCGGCTGATGCGAAACATCTAGCACAAATCGGCATGGTGGCGGCAGCCAGTATCGGCGTTTGTTTTCCGACCCCTTTGACCGGTCACCCCTTTCCGGCCCGGTGTAAGAGCCCCAATGGGCGTGCTATGCTTTGATGGTTGGAATTCGATCGGCCTGGAGGCGTTCAGCCGGTCGTCACCCTCGAAGGAGGAACTCCATGAACCACACGAATATCAGTGAGAGGCAAAAGCGGCGCATGGCGCAGCTGCCGGATGCCGCCGGCAATGGCCTCATGGATCGCCGCGCGCTGCTCGGCCGCGGCTTGCTGCTGGCCGGCGCCGCCGGCACCGGTGTCGGCGCCTCGTTGACCGCCGCCAGCGCGGAGCCGCTGCCGACCGATCCCTGGAGCCTTGCGCCCGGCACTGCGATCCCGCCCTACGGGCAACCGATGAAATATGAAAACAAGGTGGTGCGCACGCTCACCAATCCGAAGAACGAGCCGCGCACCAGCCAAGGGCGCACGCCGCATCAGCATCTCGCCGGCACCATCACGCCGGCCGGCCTGCATTTCGTGGTCTCGCGCACCGGTTTCCCGGACATCGATCCGGCCAAGCATCGCCTGGCGATCCACGGTCTGGTGAAGCAGCCGCTGGTCTACGATCTCGATGCATTGGCGCGCTACCCGATGGTGTCGCGCATCCACTTCGTGGAATGCGGTGGCAACAGTGCCCCGCTCTACAACAAGGATCCGATCCAGGCCGACGTGCAGGCGATCCATGGCCTGCTTTCCTGCTCGCAATGGACCGGCGTCAAGCTCTCCACGCTACTGGAAGAAACCGGGATCGACCCGAAGGCAAAATGGCTCCTGGCCGAAGGCGCCGACGGGCCAAGCATGAATCGCAGCATCCCAATCGCGAAGGCGCTCGATGATGCGATGATCGCGCTCTACCAGAACGGAGAGCGCATCAGGCCCGAGCAGGGCTATCCGATGCGGCTCTTGGTGCCCGGCTACGAAGGCAACATGAATGTGAAATGGCTGCACCGGATCAAGCTCATCGAAGAACCGGTCGAGGCCATCAACGAGACCTTGCAATATACCTATCGGGTGGCGGGGCCGAAGATATGGCAATTCTTCTTCCCGATGGAGGTGAAATCGTTCGTGACCCAGCCCTCGCCGGGCCTCACCTTGAAAGGCCCCGGCTATTACGAGATTTCCGGCCTCGCCTATTCGGGCAACGGGCGGATTGCCAAGGTCATGGTCTCGGCCGACGGCGGCAAGAGCTGGGCGCAGGCCGCCCTCGACGAGCCGGTGCTGCCGAAGGCGCTGGCGCGCTTCCGCCTGCCCTGGCGCTGGGACGGCCAGCCGGTGGTGCTGCAGAGCCGCGCCTGGGACGAGTCCGGCAACGTCCAGCCGACACGCGAGGAGATGTTCGCCGAGCGCGGGGCGCCCAAGATCAACACACCGGTAACGGCCTTCCCGATGGGCCATATGAATGTCATCACCAGCTGGGCAATCGGCAGCAACGGGGAGGTCAAGCATGTATACGGCTAAGTTCCTCTTCGCGGCTCTCCTCCTGGGCAGCACCTCGGCAGCCCTCGCGTCGGACCTGCCCGGCCTCGGCAAGCCGGTAACCGAGGCCGATCTCGCGGTCTGGGACATCAGCATCGGACCCGACGGCAAGGGCTTGCCGGCCGGCAGCGGCACCCCTGAGCAGGGGGCGGCGATCTTCGCGCAGAAATGCGCGAGCTGTCATGGTGAGGGCGGCGTCGGCGGCTCCAACGCCGCGCTCATCAACGCCCCAGGCAAGAACGAGCGCACCATGGCGCTGTATGTGCCCCATGCGACCACGGTCTTCGACTTTATCCACCGGGCGATGCCGTGGCCGCAGCCCAAGTCGCTGTCGAATGACGAGGTCTATGCGCTCACCGCTTTCATCCTTGCGGGCAACAAGATCATCGGCGAAAACGACACCATGAACGCCGAAACCCTGCCCAAGGTGCGCATGCCCAATCGCGACGGCTTCGTCAGCCGATACCCGGAGAAGCACTGAATCTCTGATGTTCTGGTCGAATAAATCCGCTCAGTGGTCACCCGCGGGCGTAGCCCGTCAAAAGACGGGCGTGAATGCCCTAATGACCCGCGGGTCCATCTTTTTCGCAAGAAGATGGATTGCCGGGTCAAGCCCGGCAATGAGCCGCACCGATCCGTTTTGACCGGAATCCGATAACCAACAAACCAAAACGAAATGAGGAACAAAATGGCACCGGCCCAACAGCGTCCCACCGTCAAGATCGCGCCGAACAATCCGGTCTTCGACCTTCCGGTCATCGTCGGCATCGAAGAAGGCTTGTTCGCCAGAGCCGGCCTCGATGTCAGTTTCTCGGCCACCTACGCGGACCGCGAGAAGGACAGCGCCGAACGGCCGATCATGGCGCGCCTGAAGGAGCAGATGTTCGATTGCGGCTCGGCGGACAGCTACAATGTCTGCGAATGGGCGAGCATCGACCGTCTCGAGCGCGGCAAGCGCGGCGGCAATATCGCAGCCTTGCGCGCCTCAGTCGCCGCCCAGGCGATCCTCTCCTTCGACGACGCCCTGCAGGTGCCGCGAGACTTGGCGGATGTGCCGGTGATGGTGCAGGAGCTGACCGGCTCGCACTACACGACGGTGCAGATGCTGGAAAGCGCAGTGGGCGCCGAGCACGTCAAGATCGAGAAAGGTGGCCTGCCACAGATGCGCTATGCGGCGCTCAAGAACCGCGCCACGCGCGCAATCGCGGTGATGGAGCCGTTCATCAGCCTCGGTCTCAAGGACGGCGCCCATATCATTGCGGCCTCGTTCTACCGCGGTGGCGAGGTGATCTCGCCTGATCTGACGCCTGAAGAGCGCAAGGCCTATTACGATGCGGAGAACCAGGCGGTCGACATGATCAATGCCGACTTCTACAAGTACGCGCATCACATCACGGCGCATGCCAAGGGCGCGCTGGAGCCGCGCGAGCTTTTGCGCGCGTTCGTGCACTACAAGCATGTCGACTATTACGATCCGACGCTGTTCAACCGCGCCTATGATTGGATGAAGGCGCGCGGCTTGAGCGAAGGCCAGAGCCAGCATGCGGCGTTAGTCGTCGGGTAGGCGTGGTCGGCTGGACGATCGGCAACATAGACGGACACTAATAGATGGATGCTGTTACCAAGCCGCGGCGGCCAAGCCCGCCCGCGGCACGCCGCGCCTATCCGGACCTGCACGATCATGTGCGCGCGCTGGAGAAAGCCGGGCAACTTGTCAGGGTTGACCGGCCGATCAACAAAGACACCGAGATGCACCCTCTCGTGCGCTGGCAGTTTCGCGGCGGCATTGCCGAGAAGGATCGCAAGGCCTTCCTGTTCACGAACGTCACCGATAGCAAGCGCCGCAAATACGACATCCCGGTCCTGGTTGGGGGCTTAGCGGCCAACCGCGAGATTTATCGCATCGGCATCGGCTGCCCGTTCGAGGAGATCGACGAGCGCTGGGTCAAGGCGACGCAGAACCCAATCCCGCCGCGCATTGTCGATGACGCGCCCTGCCACGAGATCGTGATTTCCGGCAAAGCGCTGGACAAGGCAGGCCAAGGCCTGGACGGCATTCCGTTCCCCATCTCGACACCCGGCTGGGACGTCGCGCCCTACGCGACGCTGTCGCAATACATCACCCGGGATCCCGACAGCGGGATCCAGAACATGGGCAACTATCGCGGCCAGGTGAAGACGCGGCGACGCCTCGGCATGAATCCGTCGCTTGAGCTCCGCCCCGGCATCTACAATCATTGGGAAAAGCTGCGCGCACGCGGCTTTAAGAAGCTCCCGACCGCAGTCGTGCTCGGCGCCCCGCCCTGCGTGACCTTCGCGTCGGTGCAGAAGATCCCGGAGCATCTCGACGAGCTCTACGTCGCCGGCGCGCTGGTCGGCGCGCCTATCAATGTGGTCAAGGCAAAGACAGTCGACCTGCTCGTGCCCGCCGAAGCCGAGATCGTGATCGAAGGCTTCATCGATACCGAATATCTCGAGCCGGAGGCGCCGTTCGGTGAATCGCACGGCCACGTCAACCTGCAGGAATTCAACGCCTATATGGATGTGACCTGCATTACACGCCGGCGCGATGCGATCCTCACCTCCATTATCTCGCAGGTCACGCCCTCCGAATCGAGCCTGATCAAGCGCATCGGGATGGAGCCCCTGTTCCTCAATCACCTGCGCAATGCGCTCGGCATCAAGGGCATCAAGCGCGTCTCCATGCACGAGCCGCTGACCAATATCCGCAAGGTGATGCTGTTGGTGATGGAGCGCGACGTACCGACCACCGAGATTTGGCGCGCGCTCTACGGCGCCGCGGTGCTGCATCGCGCAGCCGGCAAATACGTGATCGCCATCAACGACGACATCGATCCCGACAATGCCGACGCTATTCTCTGGGCGATGTCGTATCGGGCCAATCCCAATCTCGATTTCCATATCCTGCCGCATCGCGACCAGGGGCATGGTCCGCGCAGCAAGCGCAACGGCGGCCAGGATGCCTCGGTGCTGATCGATGCGACCCTAAAGGAGGATTTCCCGCCGATCTCGCTGCCCAAGCGCGAATACATGGAGCGCGCCAAGGTGATCTGGGAGGAGCTCGGCCTGCCCACGCTCAAGCCGGAATCGCCATGGTTCGGCTATTCGCTCGGCGAATGGCCGGAAGAGATGGCCAAAGGCGCCGAGCGGGCGACGCGCGGCGAGTATTTCGAGACCGGCAAGGGACAAGAAAAACGCCGGCGCAAGGACGTGCGCATGAATACCGAAGTGCGCAATGTTGCAGAAGCGAGGCCGAAGACGGGGCGGCGGAAGAAGCAGTAGGCGGGCTCGTTCAATATTTCAGGGTGGGCAAAGCGCGGCACAACAATCGCTTGCCGCTCGACCCGCGCGTGCCCACGCGCTCATCAAATCCGCGTAGGCACGGCGCGCAGGAAGAGCGCGCCTTTGCCCATCCTGCAATTCCCTAGACGCTATTCCTTCTCGCCGGCGGGTTTCGCTCCCGGCAGTTGGCGCATGTCCTTGATCACGATCGCCTCCTTGACCTTGGCGATGATGTCCGCCGGCGCGCCAGCGATCTTGTCGACGATCCCCTGCAATTCCTCCCCGCCGATCGGATTGAAATCCATATGCGCCTCGGCTGCGGCAGCCTTGAAGGCCGGATCGGCCATGGTCTCATCGAAGGCCCGACGCAGCGCCTTGACGCGATCCGTGGGGACGTCGGGCGCAGTCAGGATCGGCCGCCCGACTGCCACATCGCCGGAGAGGATCTCCAGGATCTGCCGCTGCTCGTCATTCTGGCCGAGCTCGCTCCACAGCGGGACATCGGGCATGCCGGCTTCGCGCTTATTGCCGACCTGGAACAGGATGTTGATCTTGTGATCGCGCAGCCAATCCGGATGGGTCGATTGCAGCGAAGCCCAGGAATCGCTGCCGCGGCCATCGACCTCGCCGCGCTCGACGGCGATGTTCACGTCGCCGCCGCCCGGATAGCCGGAGATGATGCGGAATTTGGTGCCGAGCAGATTGTTGGAGACTTGCGGATAGAGCACCGACGGCGAGCTTGCGCCGGTCGCCCCGATGGACAGCACCTTTTCCTTTGCCTGCGCAATGGTCGAGACACCGGTGGCGGCGCGAACGAAGAGCAGATTATTGACCACCACCATATTGCCGATCCAGTTGAACTTGCGCACATCGAACTGCACGCCCGGCTGTCCGAGCGCCTGATCGGTGGGCGTGGTCTGGCTCAGCACCGCGAGCACGGTGCCGTCGCGCGGGGCGACCTTGAAAAGCCAGTTCGCGGCGCCGCGGCTGCCGGCGCCGGGCATGTTCTGCGGGACGATCATGGGCTTGCCCGGAATGTGATCGGGGAGAAAGCGGGCAAGCATCCGCGCATAGAGGTCGTAGCCACCGCCGGTGCCGTAGCCGATGACCAAATTGATCCGCTTGCCGCGGTAGAAATCCGAAACCGCATCGGCACGTGCGGGCGCAGCCGCCAGCGGCAGCGCGGCAACGAGCAGGATTGCAAGAGAACGTCCGATCATTCTGTTCTTCTCCATTATTGTTGTTGTTCAATTGCTACGTGATCGATACGAAAGCCTCTCACTCCTTCGCCCCGTCGGGCAGAGGGGCGGGATCGAGGGGGACGAGGCCGCGCAATACATCCCGAATTGGCACCCCACCCCGACGCTCTCCCCAATGGGGAGAGGATCGGTGAAGCGCCCACGCCCTTACAACAACCATATGCGTCAACCGTTCATCAAGGCGAAGGCCGAAAGCCCGCTCCGTAATAGGCGGACAGGTCGCTGCCAAGCCACTCGGACGGGATCACCTTGTTGCCGCCTTCCGCGATCGCCTTGCGATACAGGATGCCGCCGGCGGCCGCAAACTGGATGGCGAGACCCGAATTGTTCTTGTAGTAGAGGATGCCGCTGCTGCCGGGCGTGGCCGGAGCAACGCTGGCCTTGCCGGTGAAGATATCGCCGAGCTCGTGCACGTCAGCCCTGTTGATCACGCCTTGAGCGATCGGCTCCAACAACTCGGTCTGGTCGTTGTCGATCACGCTTTCCCAGTCGTTGATGATGATCGCCCGCGCCCGCTCATAGGTGCGGCGGTCAACCTCGGAACGCTTGTTGGTGACGTCCGAGTTCGCAATCGACACCACGAGCTGGCCATTTTGCAGCCAGCTGCCGTCGAACACCGGCGTCATGGCGGTGGTGGCGCAGCAGACCACATCGGCCCCAGTGACCACCGCGCGCGGATCGGCGACCGCTACCACCTCCATCCCGTCGCGCCGCATATCGCGCGCGAAATCCTCCCGATGCGCTTCGCTCGGGCTATAGACATTGACGCGGGTAAGTGGCCGCACCACGGCGATCGCCTCGAGCGCCGAGCGCGCCTGCTTGCCGGTTCCAAACAAGCCGAGCGTTGCGGCATCCTTGCGCGCCAGTGCGTCGACGGCCGCCGCCGTGGTGGCGCCGACCCGCATTCCGGAGAGCTGGAACTCATGCAGCAGAGCCAGCGGCTCAGCGGTCTCGATACTGTAGAGAATGACAATGCCCCAGTTGAAAGTTTTGGGATTCTCATAGAGGCGCCGGTTGTTGCTGGCGCTGGGCGGGCGGATGATCTGCGAGCCGGCGCGCACGACCGCAATCCCGGCAGAGGGCACTGCGCCGACATGGACATTGGCGAGATATTTGCGCTCCGGGTCGGGATGCTGGGCGAGGTAGCGCATGCGCGGCCGGTTGACGGCACGGCCATCCGCAAAGTCGCGAAACGCCACGCGCATCGCTTCGATGCAGTCCCGCATGGGCAGGAGCCGCCGGACGTCGTCGTCGGTTATGATGATGGTCACGCTGTCTTATGCTCCTTGATCCCTCGCACGCTGTTGTGATTGCCTTTATAGTGCTGGACATCCGTCCGATCTGCTATGCACAGTGTCGCCTAAAGTCAAACGAGGTTGGCCATGATCACCCGTCGATCCCTGCTCGAAGCTGCGGGCGCTGCCCTACTCGTGCCGACAGCCGCATTCGCCGCGGAAGAACAGCCGTTCACGCGGCAGGCATTCCAGGCCGCACAAGACGCCGGCAAGTCGATCCTGGTAGAGATACATGCGTCCTGGTGCCCGACCTGCGCGGCACAGAAGCCGATCCTCGCCAAGCTCTTTGCCCAACCCAAGTTCAAGAATCTCGCCGTGTTCCGGGTCGATTTCGACACCCAGAAGGACGAGGTGCGCGCGTTCAAGACGCGGATTCAGTCGACGCTTATTACCTTCAAAGGCTCCGAGGAGACCGCCCGCTCGGTCGGCGACACCAATGCGGATTCGATCGCGGACCTGCTCGCCCTGGCCCTCTGAGGAATGCCGGCGACGCTGAGCCTCGCCTTCCTCGCGGGCGCGCTCTCGACCCTCTCGCCCTGTGTCCTGCCGCTCATCCCCCTGGTGATCGGCTCGGCGGCCGCCGCGCATCGCTTGGGCCCGCTCGCCTTGGCGCTGGGAATGGCCGGCACCTTCGTGCTCGTCGGCCTGTTTCTCGCCACCATTGGATTTTCAGTCGGGCTCGACGGTGATGCGTTGCGGACCGCCGCCGCGGTGCTGATGATCATCATCGGCACCGTGCTGATCCTGCCATCGTTGCAATTGCGGTTGGCGACTGCGGCGGGACCAGCGAGCCGGTGGGCAGACGCCAAGATCGCGATGCGCTCGCCCTCCGGGCTGGTCGGCCAGTTTGGCGTCGGAGTCCTGCTTGGCATCGCTTGGAGCCCCTGCGTCGGGCCGACGCTCGGCGCCGCCACACTGCTGGCGAGCGAGGGTAAGGACCTCACTGAGGTAGCCGCCACCATGCTGTGCTTCGGGCTCGGCGCCGCGACACCGCTCGTCGCCGTCGGTCTCCTGTCGCGCGAGCTCATATTGAAGCTCCGCGCGCATGCGCTCGCCGCCGGCCTCGGCCTTAGAGCCGCGCTCGGGGTCGCATTCGTGCTCATCGGCGCCGCCATCGTGAGCGGGATCGACCGGCAGGTCGAAGCCGTGCTGGTCGACGCGTCACCGCGGTGGCTCACCGAGCTGACGACGCGCTTCTGACGATCAACGGATCCGCGCGACGGGCCAAGATCCCGGCAGTCGCTCAGGAAGTCGAAAACCCAAACACCGAATAGGCCGGGCAGTTGCCAATAGCTGCCGTGATGAGCGGGATTACGCCGATCCAGCCGATCCAGTTCCAACCCGTGTCCGGGAAGCCGATCGGAATGGCGAAAGCGATCAACGCGACCCCAACCAGAACGCGCAAGACGCGATCGAGAGTGCCTACATTGACTGGCATGGTGCCCTCCATCTTTCAAAAGGAAACCATTGCTCCCGGCGGCGGAGCCCGCATTGATTCAAGTCAAGCATCGCAAGCACGGCAAGGTGATCGCCTCACGGCCATTAAAGCCCCCCCCTTCTGCCATGCCCTGGCGGCTTATTGCGCAGGCAGCCGAACGCGCCGGGCGCTTGTTCTTTCTCGCCCAAGCCTCAAGAGTCTTGAGCGCAACGTCTTGCGCTCTCCGGCATCCGGCCCACGCGCAAGGCGGTGATCGGAGGCGTCGAATGGGGGGCCAAGAGGCGCGCACCCGATGGCTCGAGGCTGTGGGCGAGCTCGGACACGCGGGCGTTAGCCGTCATTCAATCGCGTGGAGAAGCAGCACCTCATCCTCCGGCGTCAGGCCGGCGACGTCGTCGGGGTCCGCCGCGAGCGCTTCGTACAGCGCGCCGGCGGCGTTGCGCAGTGCATCCCGGCGCGAGCCAGCCGGCAAGGCAGAGGCGGTTCCGGCCAGTTCAGCGAGGATCTCGGCAAACAGCGCAGCGTGAACTTGCAAGCGCACGGATTTGCGCTCGTCGGCTTCGCCCCCACTGTCCAGCGAGAGCGAAATCCCCGCTTCGTCAGCATGGGCGACGAACTGCGCAGATTGATCGAATGTCTCGATAAAGAACCGGCCAGGATATTCGAGCACAATCTCCGCCTTGTCAGGAACAGGCTTGCTCATGGCTTCCGCGCCTCCGCGATCTGTCCTCCCAGCTGGACACTGCCCTAGAACAGCCGGGCGCCAGGCGACATGATCTGGATCAATTGCCGCCGCGTGCTTCTCGAACGTTCGGCGAGCAGCATTCATGAAGCTCGAGCTCCACGCCCTCATTGACCGCGAGCCAGACGTCGCATCGTGCGGTCTCAGTCGCGAGATGGTCTGCCTGCAAGGCGATGTGTTGAGCGACAACTCGAAGGCGCAGAACGCCTCGATCCTACGACGGCCGGCCCTTAAAACCGCCGGCGTGGGAATTGACAGATGTCGCAGCAAAACGGCAGAGTTACCTTCTATTTGTGCGTATAGGAGCTGTCACAGTACGGCGGCGCACGGAAGTTGTGAGAGGGAAGCTAGGGAGGATGACAATGGTTAACCGTAGCACGCTTTGGGTTGTGGCAGTGGCAGCGTTGGGCCTGATGCTGCCGGTCTCCGGCCACACTCAGAATGCCCAGCAACGGCCCGCGGGCGCCGACCAGAAGCCGGCTACCCCGCCGGCTCCGCCGAAGCCGATGAAAGAAGCCATCATCGGCAGCTGGTCGCTCCTCATCGACGATGCGGTGAAGGAGGACGGCACCCACGTACCCAATTTCGGACCTAATCCCGAAGGCATCGCCATGTTCGGACCCGACGGTCGCTTCGCCGTCATGGTGATGCGTTCCGGCCGGCCCAAGTTTGCGGCCAACTCCCGGACCCAGGGAACGGCGGATGAAAACAAGGCGACCGTGACCGGCTCGAACGCGTTCTTCGGCACTTATGTGGTTAACGAGGCCGACAAGAGCCTCACGATGCGGATCGAAGGCTCGACCTATCCGAACCTGGAAGGGACGACGCAGAAGCGGACCATCACCTCGCTGACCGCGGGTGACGAGATCACCTGGATGAACCCGGCCACGCGCGGCGAAACCGCCTGGAAGTGGAATAAATAACTAGACTGAGAGTCCACTTCTCTCAACACAGCCGGTAGAGCGGGTACGGGTTTCTGGAAATCGACCCGCTCTATCAGGTCGGAAGTGGGGTCCGCCGGCCAAAGGCCGCGGGCTCGCGCAGGGAAGCGCCGCCAGGGCGCGATCGGCGGAGTTTTGCGAAATTCCCGTACCGCCGCGCTGCGAGTCTTCTAGTGCCGCCGATTTGAAGTTCCTGCTACCGCTGCGGCAAACCCTTTCAGGAACTTCAAATCGAAAAGCAGCACTAGAATCATGTGCTTGCTAGTGCCCCTGTCTTTCCGAAGCTCCTGTCAAAGGGGGCCGCCATGTATTACGAGCTTCGGAAGGCGGGCACTGGTGCGCTGGATACCAGGCGCAGGCGCGGCAAGTGTCCGCGCCCCCTCGTGGGACGACGGTGCGCGGCTGCCGCTCTCCATAACTTGCAAACTTTGCCAATTGTCCGGAACCCATCTGGCGGATGGCGATTGGTGGAGAACGCCGCCATGATCGAGCCGTCCTCCTCGCGGCAGACCGTTCTGCGCGACCGCCCCGCGTTCAGCCGGCTCAATGGTTGAAGCTCGTATCAAAGGGTCGCACGCTGCATCACGAACTTCGGAAGCAGGGGCAGTAAGGCAAGTAGGAGCCAGCCATGAAAGCACGCGATGTGATGTCCGCGCGGGTGATATCGATCGAGAGCGATGCGCCAATCACCCGGGCGGCCGGCCTGATGCTGCAGAATCGCATCAGCGGCTTGCCCGTGGTCGATCAGAAGGGTGCGCTGGTGGGGGTGGTGACCGAGGGCGATTTCCTGCGCCGTGGCGAGATCGGCACCGAGCGGCGTCGCAATCGTTGGCTCGAATTCCTCATCGGGTCGGGGCGGCTCGCCGACGAGTATGTTCGTGCCCGCGGCCGCAAAGTGGCAGACGTGATGACGCACCATCCGGTCACTGCGACCGAGGACACGCCGCTCGAAGAAGTCGTTCGTCAGATGGAGCGGCATCGGATCAAACGGCTGCCGATTATTCGCGATGGTGCGCTCGTCGGCATCATCACCCGCGCCAACATCATGCATGCGCTGGTCAGCCTGGAGACTCAACCCACGCCGGCCAGCGACGACGCCGGCATTCGTCAGCAAATTCTCGACGAATACGCCAGGCAATCCTGGGCGCCAATGATCAATGTGCTGGTGCGCAACGGCGTGGTCGAATTGTGGGGAGCCATAACCGACGAGCGAGAGCGCGTTGCACTCAAAGTCGCCGCGGAGAACGTGCCCGGGGTCAAGATGGTGCACGACCATCTGGTCTGGATCGAACCCAATTCCGGCTTCGTGATCCAATCCGGGGAGGACGAAGCACGAGCGCGGAGCTCCTAGAAGCGCTTCAGTCCGCCCGGTTCTTGCTGCTCGGCTATCATCTCTTCGCGGCCATTACCGGAGCCGGCTGTGTGCTCTGCATCACCAAGTCCTTGGAACACCCGAGCCCGAATGATACGCGGACTTCTGCATTGAACGCGCCGCATCAACAGGGCTATGCGGCAGCAAGCATCGCCCGAACGTCGCGCAGCGCGATAAGATAGCCGGTGTGCCAAGCGAGGCGCTCGTACAATCCTTCATCGGCGCTGGCGGAGACGCGATCGCCGGCGCTGTTTTCGCGCAACCACTGCGTCAGGCTGTCGATATTGGCATCGAGCTCGCGCTCGATGCTTTGCGTCTCAAGGCTCGTCGACACACTGTATGACATTTGCTTCCCCCTTGTTCGTCGAGATCAGCTATGGGCGGCATCCCTTGATTTTTGGTAAGTCCGCCGTCCTGCGGAGAAACGCCCGCACGATGATGATCGGCATGAAAAACAATTGATTATCAACGGGCGAGGGCCGGCGCGCGGCGCGGTAGTAAGGTACTGATACGGAACTTGTGGGCGCATGCAAACAGCATGGTCGCGCAAAGCTCACCGCGGAAGACCTCTCTCCATGAACACGCTGTCAGACGACGGCGGCCTGTTAGACGACGGCGGCCGGATTGGGGACGATTTGCTGTCCGAGCTGGCGAGCCAGTCGGCGCAGCATG